>OBYP01000159.1_pt1 | contig 82731 bp, 92 predicted proteins | sample 1501461 | NCBI WGS metagenome assembly OBYP01 (sample SAMEA2580201, study PRJEB22360) | human gut metagenome | biome: human gut; feature: human-associated habitat; material: faeces | place: Denmark | collected 2008/2010 | reverse complement strand
TATAGAATACCTCCTGAGTTTTAAGGAGATTGTAGCAGAATAAAAAATGAAAAAAAAGATACGGATGATTACTTACTTACCCTTATGATAATCATTGCCTAAGTTAAGGCTATTTGCCATTGATAGGTTAGTTTCATAAACCATTTTACGCCGTTCAAGTGCTCGTTCACCACCCCAAAAATGTGAGGTCGCTCCAGAGCCGTGTTTATAATACATATAGTTTGGCTCGCTAACCAACCATATCTTTTCAACATATCGATAATAGTGCGCATTGAATATAAAGTCCTCGCCGTATCCAAGGCTTTCATCAAATGTTATACCATAATCTACAATTATATCTTTTCGATACAATTTATTCCAAATGTAAGTGCAGAGCCACCCTCGAGCCTCTAAATTGTCTGAAATACCAAAAAACAAATCTTGGATTTCCCCATTATTTTTGAGAAGCATACCAGAATTATTGGGGCCATATACTCCTAATGTCTTTCCTAAATCATCTACAAGTTTATAACCAGATAAGATCAAATCTGGATTTCCCCCCCCCCAATAATTTTAATATAATTCTTAACAAAATCCTCACAAACGCAGTCATCCGAATCAATAAAAGAAAGCCATTTTGTCCGGGCTGCTTTAATTCCTGCATTTCTTGCAGCAGAAACACCCGCATTTTTTTGATGGATAACCCTTATTAACTCAGGATACTGCCGCGAATAGTCATCACAAATATGAGGACTATTATCTGTGCTTCCATCATCAATGAGAAGAATCTCCATTCCATCCTGAAGCTGCATTATTAATGATTCTATGCAATTTTTCAAATACAACGCGGTGTTGTAAACCGGCAAAATAAATGTAATCATATAATTAACATTCCTTTCTACTGTTAATAAGCCTCTCTGTTATCCAATATAGTATGCCACCTAAGAAACCACCAAGTACATTATAGACAATATCCGCTATTTGCACTGTGCCAACTCTAAGAAATAATTGTAGCACTTCTATTGTTAACGAGACACACAGTACACACCTAATCGAAGTCAGACTTATTTCTGCTAATGAATGATTTTTCCTACTGTTTTTTTCTGATATAAACTGAAGTAAAAAAAATGAAAAGGGAAGAAATAAAATAGCATTCTCTAAACACTCTGTCGTAAACACATACTCTCCCGTATCAACACTATAACGATAAAATGACCATCCTCCCATGATATCCGCTAGAGGATTCATCCACATATTTCTATTTAATAGTGTTCTGAATAAAATCATCAATGTGAATAGCACTAGGCTAAATAATCGTCTAAAAGCACAATTCTCTTTAAAATCTTTTAGCCATAATTTAGCCGCACGCTTAATGCCCAAACACGGTTCTGCGCCATCCGTAATAAAAATATAAAAAAACATTGCTAACACTGTGGTTAACAAAGAAAAACCTAAAGATTGGTAAATAGCAACCAAACAATTCGTTATAACTCCTGATACTATTCTAATCATTTCTTCTCCTTAAACCCAAGCCAATACTATTTTTCAAAATACATGTCCAAAAAGCCGAAGACTCTTTTCCAATATTCAGTAGGATTAGTTTTCATTGGCTCCGCATAGCCCGCTTCTTCTACAAGAAATATTTCTTTCTCTCCTTGCTTTGTGGCGTAAACACTTCTGCTACGGTATAAAGAACAGATTCATCACTTTTTCTATGTATAAATAATACTGGGATTTCAATTTTAGATATTACTTCCTCAGGAGAACGATTCACAATGTCAAATCCTACAAAAACTCTAATTCCTCCGCGAGCTATTTGGATGATTGGAAACTCCGCTAATCGAAACCTTTGTCTTATTTTTATACTCAAATAATCTTTTACCGAAGTATAACTACAATCCTCTATGATGCATTTAACATTATTCTGAACTTCAGTAGCCGCCACAGTAATAACCGCTACCCCCATCGAAACACAATGTAAAACTATCTTAGCATCTTTGTTTATATTACAAATCGCATACGGATACATAAATGTATGATTCATTCGATACGAATGGACAAGAATAACCCACTTTTCAATTTCCTCATTACTTAGCCATTGTTCGTCCACTAACTCTATATTATCAAAGGCTTTAATAGACACTATGTTCTCGTCCGAAATTGGATTCAATCTTCGATCATATGGGTACAAAACATATACTGTCGAAATAATACTTAAAATACATATTACTAACACACATATTCCGCCCAATAGCAACAGCTTCTTTTTTACATTCATCGTTTCAAAAGTTTAAAAAGCTTCAACATTTTATATTTAACCCACTTATAAATGTAGTCCGCTTTGTCTTTAATAAAATATCTGCGTTTTAACGATTTGACAGCACTCTCGAAGCCTTTTGCAGAAACCATTTTTCTAAATCCAAATCGGTCAGAATTACTTCCCCTGATTTCACGCAAAAAAGGATTATATTTAACAACTTCATCTAACTCTCTTTCTTCAACATACAGATCAGATTTAATTACCTCAAACACTTCCTGTCCTTGTTCTGTATTAACTAATACTGCACTTATTCCCTTATGTGGTTCGACCTTAATAGCCTCATTTTCAGATTTTGTGAAGCCCCAAAAATCACCTATGGTAATATCTGCAACACGAGAAGTACTTGAATACTTACAAGTGTGGCACGATTCTCTATCCAAAACATTTTTAAGAAAAGCATATAAATAGGAGTCCTTTTCTTTTGGAAATTCTAAAATTTTTCCATCTCTTAAAAAGACTCGAAATTTATACTGATCATTATCACGAAACGCATAACTAGTAATGTCCTCGATGTTTGCAACATATGAATCCAAATGTTCTTTTAAGTACTGCGGTGATGGTACTCCATGACAAATTAAATCAACAGTAATTAAGCTTCTGGAAAATCCATCTCCAATCACTCTTTTGATAGCATCTACTTGGCAAGGAGTTCCAAAAAACAGTACCTTCTTACCTGCCTGAATTCTTTCCCGCAAACGACAATAAATATCTCCAATATAACTTTGAACATATTTCGACATACGAAGTTTGTTCAAGTCTTCTATATTTTCACATATACAATGTTTAACTGTTAAATCGTCGTCTATTACCGCGCCTACAACAATAAAATTGTTTGCCAAGGCATACTCTGCCAAACTTGCTGCAATACCGCCACTATTGCTTAATAGTCTCTTCTGATCACTTCTCCGCCAAGCAGCATAAACAGAAATCGGTTCTTTTCGCCGATCATATTCATTGAGTGGTGGACACATTTTTTCACATAAATGACAGTCAATACATTTCTCTACAACTATTTCAGGACACCAAAATCCCTGCTCATCCTGGACAATTTTTATTGCTTTTGAGGGACAGGAATTATAGCAAGCCAAACAACCTGTACACTTATCTTTTGAAACTAGCGTGGCCATAACTTACCCTCTCTTCCTTATATTATTTTTTTACTTAATCTGTCTTCTTTTAAATATCAGATTTAAGCAATACTTGAATTCCTCTGTTTTAAAAAAGGCACCCAAGAACAAAACATTCGGAGTAATTGCTGATACTATTACTTTTCCAATAAATGCAATCCAAGTATTCCCCGGAACAAAGGTAACAGCATATGTAGTAACAATAAATGCGACAGCTGCAATAGCTGTAAACCAGAAATATTTAGCAAAATACAGTCGTACACTTTTCTTGAATTTGTGTTTATAAACTACATACGGTGTAACCCACCACTTAGTTAGTATCATTGCAATTGTTGTTCCAATAAAAATACCTGTAATCTCATACTTTTTCACTAATAAGATTGAAACCACAATATTTAATAAGCACTGAGCAATCGGTGCATACCTATCATTCCAAAACAATCCAGAAGCCGACTTGAACATTTCTCCTGTTCTCATTGTAACTTGGATATAAAAGGAAATGACAATAGCTAAAACAGCTGATTTCGGAAATAAATATTCATCACCAATCCAAAGAGAAATAAATGGATTAAGCAAATTAAACAAGCAAATGACACAAAAAGCTCCAATCCAGGTATTGATGAAAAGTATTGCATTATGAACTTGATATGCTTTTTCATCAGATTCTTTTGCACATAAATTGCCAATGCTTGTTCCAACAGCCCCTATTACCATATCAAATGTTGTTTTTACGGCGTTGATTATCAATGAATAATTGGAAAATAATCCGACCGAAACTACGCCTACAAATTTAGAGATAATGATGTTGTCTGAGCTATTAAGAATAACAGCTCCAACCTTGTGAAGCAACAGCGCGCCGATATTTTTTGAGAGTGTCTTCGCCTCTTCTTTGGGCAACTTCTGTACATTTTTTTCCTTTATGAATGGATACGCCTTGTCTGCTTTCTTGGCAATTGTAAAATTTTGTATATATACTACAATGATCGATAAACTAAGGTATGCAATAAAATTTTTTGTCGTCAGTAAAACTACTATTCTAACAACGGATTGTACTATGTTGAACAGTGTTGTGTTCGCTGTAACAATATATGCTCGTTGATCAGCATTAAAAATAGAGCCCTTATACGCAAAGAAATATGTTGCACCTGTATTTAATAAATATAAAATATAGATTAACTCCAAATGTGGAATATTAGGACGTTCTTTCATAAATACATCCAAAAAAGGTGTTAACGAAGCACCTCCTGCTAAAATAAAAATACCAATAAATGTATACACCTTTTTATAGACAGCCATATACATTTTAAGTCTCTCTTCATCATGATCCGCCATCGGCTTGTACATAGAGAAAATCAATGCACTTCCAACACCCATTTCTGCCAGTGAAAGAAAGGAAAGAATATTGGTAAACAAACCATTTACGCCTAAATATTCAGTTGCTAACGTTTTAATAAATACTGTACGGACAACAAACGCTAATACTTCCTTTGACAGTTGTCCTCCTACAGTGAAAATAATATTTTTAAATGAACTTTTTGTTCTTGACTCTGTGTTATACATCGATATCTCCTATACAAAACATCTACTTAATCTCCCAAACTATCTCTCAGGAAACTCATAGATTTTTCTCTCAAAAATGCTATTCGCTCATTTACCGAAAAATAATCAATTTCTTTCTCCATCAATATCGAACAATCAACATTGGCTTGACTTGCATTACGAGAGTTTAAACCTAGCTTCTCCAGGATATCCAGCACTTTATAATTTGAACGCGCAAATGTAATAAATTGTTTCTCCATAATTATTGAAAAAATCGTACCATGAAAAGTTGCAGTAAATATCCCTTCTGCTGAATTAATGTACCCTAAAAATTCTGGAACAGTTGCAACGACGTTTTTATCACACCAACTATTTAGCAACCCAATGGAAATTGTTTTGACACCAATACGATTAGCATATTCTTTAATAACTTTCTGTTCTTCAGGTCTAAACGAATAGCCATAAACAAGAACATATTTATATTGTTCTTGTGGCTTTACTACTGGGTAATCTTCTTTTTTTAATAATAGAGTGGGATCTAAAACTATCTCCGCTTTCTTTCCAGACACATCTTGAACTAACTTAGCGGTATTATTATCCCGTACACCAATAGCTGTAAAGGCATCAAACTTCTCATCTGATCCATAATGCTCACAAAACTCTTTCGGAGATGTACCATTGGCACTTGGGGCATAAGCGATGATATTATTGCAATTCAGACCTTTGCCTAAATAGAAGTTAGAATCATGAATCGTTGGATTTTGCACGTCCCAAAGAGTGTCGCTACCAATCACAACTGCATCTTTATACTCACCATGATATCTTGACTGAGCAACTTTCAACAGGTTTCTCGATCTCATATACTTGGCAAACTGCATAAGTCTAAATGCTGCCAGTCTGACATTCTTAGTTTTTACCATGAAAAGAAACTCATGAATATCTAAACCTGAATACTTTATAAATTCAGGTGTATATCCCAATTTTTGAAGAGTAGTCTGCATCGCATAGCCTTGCAAAAATGCACCAAAATTCTGTGATGCGTATAACGTGATAATTCCAGCACTTTTACTATTCATTTTTCTCCTCCATTCTAAATATTTTTCTCTTTTATAAATTCGTCCAAAGAGCTATATTTCAAAGAGACTGGTATTTTTCTAGGTGCTTTCCCTAATCTTGATTCCATGCGCATATATGTCTCAGTTTTTTTTTCAAACAGCTGAGCATAGTATTCCATCTCCTCTGTTGTCGGATTTCTTCCTGTGACCTCTTTAATTCGCTTTGCTTGCATTACTGCGCTACTTTCAAATCTTTCTTTTCTCTTTTGATAAAACTCATCTAATGAACAGATCCTCTTAGCAGGATTTCCAGCATAGACGCTATTTGACTCAACCTTGCCTGATACGACTGCACCGGCTCCAATTATGGCATTATCTCCAATCGTAGCTCCCATAAGGATAATGGAATTCATACCAATAAATACATTGTTTCCGATTGTTGTCATTGCTGTATTCTGAAGCATTTCTCCGTAGACATCATTCAAAATAGAATAACTGTAGTCGTGTGCAAGTATAATTACACCTCTAGTTATTTGGCAATTATTTCCTATTTTTATATACTTGCCTTTTGAAACGTCTATATAGCAACTATCCGGAACATAGAAATAGGTTCCCTTACCTACTTCTACCCCCCCCCCGTTTTAATTCCTCAATATATTCCGTAGAAGTCTTTTTTTTATTAAAAATTTTTGAAAGAATCTTCTTGATCATTATTTTACCTTAGCCTTTCTATAGCTCCCATATACCATATAAAATATACTAGGGAAATGTACCATTACCATAGCTACAATTCGATCAAATCGCGCCATATATTTTTCGCTCTCTTTGCAGAGTTTATTCGTATACTCAACTAGCTTCTTTTTATTGGCTATATCCTTTTCTGTATGAGCCTGTAAATAGCTATTAAAGATAGCTGCCAACGAATCATGAACGATGCCACGCATTAAGACATCACATCCGGTTGTTTTCATTAGCTCATAACGATCCATGAATGCATCAATCTTATCGATTCTTCCTTTAAGTGGCATAGTGTGAACAGTGCTCTTGCTACGAAGTAAATAGTTTGAGAATCGCTCATTGATAAAAACGGATTTTTGAGATTGAATCATAATCTTGTGCAAGATCATCTCATCTTCATATTCTTTTCCAACCGGAAATCTTACACTATCAAACAATTCTGCTCTACACATCTTAGTCCAAATACAGTGAGAAGCAGTCCACAAATGATTAAATCTGGGATCCATATTCTTCCACTGGAATAGTTTTTCCAACGTACCATTACGATCAAGAATCAGTTCAACATAATCACTTTTTTCTCGATTTAGAATGACATCTTTACAATCGCCTTCTGGAATAAATGTTAAATCCCATTGGATAATATCAGGATTGTGACGCATAATCAACTCAACACATTTTTCATATGCATCCAGTTCAAGATAATCATCACTATCGATAAAGGTAATATAATTGCCACTTGATGCTTCAATACCATTATTTCGCGCAGCACCAATTCTCGCATTTTTTTGATGAATTACCTTTACTCTTTTGTCCACTGCCGCATATTCATCACAAATTTTCGGAGATGAATCTGTAGATCCGTCATCTACTAGTATTACTTCTATATTTGAATATGTTTGTTCCAACAAGGAATCTATACACTTATGAAGATACCTTTCTGAATTATAGATTGGAACAACAACTGAGATTTTTATTTCCATAAATGCTTTCCTTTCTGGAAAATAACTGCGTTTTTCACTTATTCTCCCCAAAAATGAGCCATAATTTCATCTTTAGTATTATTAAAACCATAACTCATATCTTCATCGTATCTTTTCTCAGCTAATGTCTTTAGATTGCCAATTACTTTAGCCGGATTTCCGCCAACTACGAAACCCTCAGGAACGTTTTTAGTGACAACACTACCTGCCGCAACAACTGCGTTTGGGCCGATTTTTACTCCAGGCATTATGATACAATCAGCCCCCAGCATCACATTGTCAAAGATTTCTATTTTTCCATAATGAATATGATTGCTACAACAAGGATACCCAGCCACACATATAGTCTGATGCAACATATCATGTGTAATAAATCTAACTCCAGCAGTAATAACAACATTATTACCAATAGAAATAAGGTAGGGTTCAGAAGGTAATCTAAAACTTGTCCATGAACAGTTCTCACCAAACGAATGAAAAATTCCAGACTTTTTCAGAAAAGTGGCTTTTTTTCTTCCATCGCGGAGCAAGAACATTTTTATCATCATTAAGTATGAATTATCCTGCTTAGGTCTCTTTTTCTTCATTCTTATCATTCCCCCAATAACAAGCACTTTCTACTATTTTTCCATTTGCAATTTTGTCATTTTCTCCAGGGTAAACCCATGCAGAATTGTACCAGCGTCTAACATATGCAAATGCCTCTCCGTGATCCCATCTATTACCTCTAATACCAAAAAGCAACTGCGTTGCCCCAGCCAGATGAATTGCTTGTTTTCCCGATGCCTTTAGTTTAGCAGCTAATGGGAGTCCGTAAGCACCGCAACCGATAATTGCAATATCAAAATCTATGTTCATAGCCTCTCGATACATCCATTCCAATGCATCAAACCAAGTATTAAATCTTGGATCTTTCGTACCAGCTAAAGTTTGTACTGCCTTTAGTACTTTCAAATCAAATTCAGGTAAAATATCTGTGTTGGGGAAAATCTCTGTTCTCCTCGTGTATTGATCCTTAATTGTTTCCGTAAAAGGATGGATAACCAGAACCTTTTTTCCTGCAAGTGCTGATGTCCAGTGCACTGATCCCATCCAAGGCTCCAAATTCAATAAATATGTGAGCCGGGAATCTTTTGATAAATAATGTTTAATATAAAAGTCCTCAAATGGGTGAAACCAACATGCAAGAATATCAGCATTTGCCACGGCTGTTTTCATACACTTTACAAACTGAGGCAACAAACTAATGTCGTTCGGAAAAAATCCAGACCAATTACACAACTGTTCAAAACGATCCGCCAGACCATGTTTTCCATATGAACCGAAGTCATAACTTTGCATATTAAGTAATTCAGTAGAACCAAATCGTCCTGCCAAAAAAGGTTTATTGGAGTTGATCAACTCTATGATATCCTGGTTAATTTTATCTGCTGTCATCAGTTCCTTGCCTGCATACACACTTAATGTTTCCGAATACTGTTGTGGTGTATTATATTTCGCAATTTTTTTGAATCTTAAAAATGCTTTCCCTCTATAATAAATCCACATAGGTAAATTTTTCATTTTTTCACTCCTGTCCTAACAAAAACTTTCGCGCTAGTGTACTCCTACGCAATATATATTTACTACACAGTGCAGGAATGCTAATTCCCGCTACAACTGCAACAGCAACACTAATAGCTCCAGCATTAAATCTACTCAATACTTTAACAGTTCCTACAACAATAAACGGCTGATGCAGTAGATATATATCATATGTATATACACTTATCTTCGCTAGCAATTTTACAATGTTACTTCTTCTGTGAACTATGTATTTCACAAACACACACAACAAATAACTACCTGTGATACCAGTTAGAAGTCCTATCAGCTGAACTACTGCTCTTCTTACTGTGCCAACTGCAATGTCGTTGATTATCATGTTATCCAAGTAATAACTAGCAACAACACCCAAAATCAGTATACCCAAACAAATACTTCCTTTTATCCGATTGCACGTAAGTTCTTTGGCTTCTCTTGATACATAACGCCCAATCCAAAATGGAATCATCCATTTTATCAATCCGCCAGCTATCGGTAAATACTGTGCAGTAAAATTAGGTATTAAATTCAATACAATGCACAACACAAGAAATTCAAATCTCATCGTTAATTTCGATAGTGCAATATTAATCATAAAAATAAAGAACAGTCTATAAATATACCACAAATGAACATCATAATGCTCAATATTTAACAACAATGCTTGAAGAAACCCAGGAATCGTAATTTCCGGTTTTCCTAGCATATTATATAGAGCTGGGACTCTACTTGAAACGAGCAAAATAGAGTAGACCACAATTGTAATGGTTATATACGGAAAGATTAACTGTCTAACTTTTTTAAGACAAAATTGTTTTTTATTCTTTACGTATCTCTCAAGATTAAACTGAAACAAGTATCCCGAAATCGCAAAAAAGAGAAACATATGAAATGAATAGATCACCAACCAAAATGCTCCAAGAAAGCCTGTTCTATATTCTGCCGTGATTGCGTGACCAATCACAACCAGTATTGTTGCTATGGTTTTTGTCGCATCTATCTCTTTGTTCCATTTCACCATTTTCTCTCCTTCCTGAAATATATTCTTCACTAACACTACTAGAATCAGTCAAATATGAGTACAGTGTTATCAAAATAACAATCGAACATAAAACTTCTGGTTGCCCTAATCCCATGTTTATAACAATAAATACAATTGCTAAAAATTCCACCATATCATTGCTATACTGTAGGCTTTTTACGAACATACCACCAAAAACAATAATATTTGTAAATATCCCTAGCATCATAATAGAATTCACTATACCGGCCGCGGAAAATTCACCCATGCTAGTTTTCTTGAAGCCCTCAAAGCCAACACCAATAATTATATCTGTTGGGTGTTCCTTAACAGATTCAAAAAAACGTGTAATACCGCCCCACCGTCCAGCTCCTGTTCCTTCTGAAAAGTCAATTCCAGTGCTGCTACTTGTTGTAAATTTTTGTACAAAAGTATCATAGAAGTAACTCGTTGACGTGATATAGCGCATTCCAATTATCAATGCGAACACTGCTATCACCATCAAAATCACTTTATTTTCGCGTCTAATTTTATTGTTTCTACCTAAGATAAAAGCAACTAAAAGCACAAAGCCATTCATTAAACCCGTAGTCGACTTAATCGTGATTAATGTAACAAGATACAAGATCAAATATTTTTTAAATGTTGACGAATACATTTTATCGCGATATTTGAAAATCAATATATAAATTGCTGCAATAACAAGAATTTGATATTCTCCAGGTTCTCCAAACATATAAGCATTTTCTGTCGGATCAAGAAAATTGAACACGAATAGAAATAGCCCGTGTGTTCCTCCTAACCACGAATTACCGTTAGGGATATAATATAGCTTAGAATATATGGGGGCAAATATTTCGTGCCCAAAAATCTGGCACGGGATAAATGTTATTAAACTTGCTGTACACAATACTGCCGTCATTTTCAAAAAACGAGTAGTAAACTCATCTGCGTCCATATCTACAGCAGCAAATACAAGCATTATTCTAGATGCATAGGATATTGCCGTAATTATTGATAAATCTCCAAATGTGAACAGAACGCTAATAACAAGTGATGCTGACAGAAGCAATATCCAATTAATAAACCACGGTTTTCTGTGAGCGATACTATTCCAGCGTTTTAGCAGATATAACGCCCCAAGTACAAACGCTACAGCATAAAAAATCTGATTTCCCACCGCTGCCTGTATTCTTCCTCCAGCAGCCTGGATCATCATATATATGTAAAAGTATTGTATTAGAGCTGATTTACTTATTTTCACTGATTTAGTCCTCAATTCCACTTTTCTATTATTTTCTAATCAAAATTCGAATATACGGTGTAACCACACCTTTGCAAGCCTCAAACAACCCGAAATACTTATTCAAGAAATAAAACCATTGTTTTGACGGAGCACCCTTTATGCTTTCCTTCTTCTTTATTCTGTCAATAATCTTCAACTTATTGTCAACCCAAGTTCCTTTTGTTTCATTTCTATTGCACAATCCAACATATTCTTTAGAAGAATGAATCTTAAACCCTGCTCTTGAAATACGAATACCATAATCAAAATCCCCTAATGAATGTTTGAAATATGAATCCATTATCCCAACTCTTCTAAAAATTCCCTTAGGAATCAGAACACAGTTCGCATTGAATGTATCTGCATCAATCTCCCAGTCTGTTACAGACAATCTCTTATATTTTGACCTCTTGATATACTTAATTGCACCATAGCTTGACTCTAATCTTGTATTACAGGTTGCACCAACAATTACAGCTTCGTCCTGCTCCTTACTTTGATCTATAATCTTCTCGATTGCGCAATCATAGAATTGTACATCATCATTAACTATAGCAATATAATCATATACCAACTCAGTATTCTCAGTAACGTATGTCATAGCGGCTATCATTCCACCTGTATAAAACCAATTGCCAGTTCCTCTCAACAGATGTATGTCATAATCATTTTGCATTTCAGTTAGCATTTCATATGTACCATCAGTGCTCCCATCATCCGCTACAACAAACGAAAATTCACATTTTTTATTTTTTTCAACTAAAGTACGAATGCATTCTTCACTTTTGGTCTTTCGATTAAAACAAGTAAACAAAACCAGTACTCTCATAACTTCTCCTCAATAACTACCTTCATTTTCTGCGCCGTTGACTCCCATGTGAATTTATCGAGAATTCTCTTGTGCGCCTCAACTGAAAAGTCTGAGTTCATCAAAATAGCTGAACAAATCTCCTCATCAGTATTTGCAAGCCAACCAGATACACTGTTCTCGATAATCAGATTTGGGCCAGGCGCAGATCTGGCAACAACCGTACACCCATAATACATCGCTTCTAAGATTGCCATACCAAAAATTTCTTGTTTATTCATATTCATAAAGCAATCAGAAAGACAATATAATTCCCAAATTTCACTATTGGGAATACTGTCAGCTAATGTAACGACAGACTTCAAATCTAGGCTAGTAATCAATTTTACCACGTCGTCTTTTAACGAACCAGATCCTACCATCAGCAACCTATACGAAGGATCTTTTTTGTATACATTATGAAACGTTTGAACGGTTTCTAAAGGACGCTTTTCCTCAATGAATCTTCCTATATAAAGAATCACATGCTCCGTTTCAAGATATCCAAACTTTGCTTTTATTTCATTTTTATTTATCTCTTGATACCTACAATTAGCCAGCGATAAATCAAGCCCCACTGGTGTTACAGTCGTCCTTCTTACACCTAATTCTGATAGTCGCTTTCCTACAATTGGAGTTTTTACGTAGCAAGTGACTCTTTTGTATATGCCTAGATTTCTCTGAAACATCACATTTGTGATTAGCTGTTTGATTTTACTCGTACTATGGCTTTCTACAACACCAATATACGGAACATAATAAACGTCATTTTTCTTACACCACTTATAAACCTTTGGTACCGAAAACTGCGTGTCTGAAAAATGAATCAATACATCAAGTGCATTGTCTAACTTATTCGTGTTCAAAAAACCGTTAATACCAAAATGCCTTGCAGGAATATAGTGAACTATAACATTAGTATACCCTTCTAATTGTTCATCTTTTGCATTAGAATCTTCCTCAAATGCCGTTAATTTATACACGTCTACTTTATCTACGATAGGTGAAAACGCTTTTGCCAGTCCAATCTCTTGAGAGTTGTAATAACCTTTTTTACCAAAATTACTAATGCTTGTAATCAATATTCCTACATTCATTACTTATCTCCTCAATCTTGAGAGTAAAGCAATCTTTCATGCTCTTTAATCTCTTGTTGTGTAAATCTATATCCGATAATGTGTGCTGGATTTCCACCTACAATTGCGTATGCTGGAACATCCTTAGTTACGACACTTCCTGCGGCAACTATTGCTCCTTTGTGGATTGTGATTCCCGTAAATACAATTGAGCCATACCCAATCCACACATCATTTTCGACCTTTATTTTTTTATTTTTTCCCTTGAAATCGTATTTTGCATCACCAATCCAAGGAGCATCCTTAATTGATATGCCTATTTTATTGAAATCATGATCATATTTACCAATCAAACCCACATTATTAGCGATTTCTATATTATCACCAAGTTCAATATCAGCTTGCAGTGTACAGTATTTTCCAATATAAACATTATCACCAATTTTTAGTTTGTTTGGGGCCCAAAAAATTGTGCCTCGTCCAAAGGTCGAGTTCCTTCCTATTGATAACCTCTTATTTAAGGAAAAAAGCAACTTACAACGAAGTATTTTTATTTTCTTCAAAACACCCATTTGTTTTCTCCTGCTATCAGTTTTCTTTTGCAACGTTCAACAACTCTTGCACATCTCGGAATTTCTCCGCATGAGTTTTCAACCATACTATATCCTTATTCCACCATTTCAACTCCAAAAGCTGTTCAATCTGCTTTTCCGCAAATCTATATTTTATAATTTTTGCCGGCACACCACCAACAATTGCATAAGGCGGCACATCCTTAGTAACGACTGCCCCCGCTGCTATTACAGCTCCATCTCCAATTCTAACGCCTTCAACAATTTTAACATATGCTCCAATCCAGACATCATTACCGATAACAACTTTCAATCTTCTTTCTGAATCCGCATACTTTGTTTCTTGAAATACGCATTCATTCACATATGTAAAACCTAACTGCGCTCTATTTGAATAAAATGCAGGATGTATAGATGCTATCTTCTCTGTCGGATGCCGACCCGAAATAATTTTGAGCTCTGGTGCAAATGTAGAGTATTTACCTATTGAAACTGAATCAATTATAGAGTCTCTACTGATGCTACTCCCGTATCCTAAATAGGAGTTATATACAATCGCATTTTCTCCAACATGATTACAACCTTCAAAAACAGATTGACTAATTTTACATTTTTTTTCAATTTTGCAACCTTTGCCAAATCTCTTTCCCCTAATTTCACACAGCATATTGAAAAGACTTCTCTTTAATTTGATAATTTTCTGCTTCATACATTTTCTTTCCGTTTTACTTTGATAACAGCTCTTAAAGTGCTCACTATAACTCTGACAAACAAAGGTATCGTTAGCTTCGGTTTTTTATGTAAAAAAATCAATATACCATATTTATCATCATGTTTAGGTACGCTATATCTGTATTTATCTGAGTAGAATGTTTCCGGAAATATTCCTCTCTGCGAAGGATCGCGATGTGGTACAATGCCTTTCATCTTACATAGCAGGCTCAAAATTGATTGATCTTCACGGTGAGCCACAAAGGAATTATCCCGACATTCAACAACATTCAAATTACCTTCAGGCGCAATCAATTCCTCATTTTCGCATAGATGCAACCATTCCTTAATAAATGCTCTACTTTCTGGACAACAGCGAATACAAAGATAAGTGGCCTGAATTTGATTTGTATCTAGAAATTTAGAACCAGAGCAACCAAGTATTTCAAAACACTTTGGTTTTGTGAAACAAGATTCTATAGTCGGATTATCAGAAACCCATATGCTCTCATTCTCTCTGAATGACTCAATCATTTTATTAACATTTTTTATGAAAAAAGCGCCACTATCCACATAAAACAAATAATCTCCATCCGCGCAGTCATCTAAAACTTTGTTGATAAAATATGGTTTCCATAACCATAACCCATTGCCTCTAGGAACATTTAATATATTTCCATGAGCAATCTTGTAATCGTCATCAATATCATTAGGACCAAACGAATACACTTTATCAACTTTTGCTATATATTTTCCAAACCATGTATTGAGTCGCTGCGCTTTAATATATTTATCATTCGCATAGTTTACTAACACTTTCATAGATTTTTCCTCTTGTTAATCTCTTTGGAAGATATCTCTGGTATATACCTTTTCTTTCACATCATCCAGACACGTATCATATCTATTAGCAATAATCGAGTCACACATTGCCTTGAACTGCTCCAAGTCATTAACTACCTTACTGCCAAAGAAGGTAGTTCCATTCTCCAGCGTCGGCTCATAAATCACAACCGTTGCGCCCTTTGCCTTCACACGCTTCATAACGCCTTGAATGGAACTCTGACGGAAGTTATCGGAATTAGACTTCATGGTCAAACGATACACACCAATGACAACAGGCTTTTCCTTGCCAATATCATACTGGTTATGCTCTGCGTAGTTATAGTAACCAGCCAGCTTCAAAACACGATCAGCAATGAAATCCTTACGAGTTCTATTACTCTCGACAATAGCCTCAATCAAGTTCTCCGGCACATCTGCGTAGTTAGCCAGCAGCTGCTTAGTATCTTTCGGCAGACAGTATCCGCCGTAACCGAAGGACGGATTGTTGTAGTGGCTGCCGATACGAGGATCGAGGCAGACGCCATCAATGATCTGCTGGGTATTCAGTCCCTTGCTCTCTGCATAGGTGTCCAGCTCGTTGAAGTAAGCAACACGAAGAGCCAGATATGTATTAGCGAACAGCTTAACAGCCTCTGCCTCGGTGAAGCCCATGAACAGAGTGTCGATGTTCTCTTTGATAGCACCTTCCTGCAGCAGACCAGCGAACTCGTGAGTAGCCTCAACCAGACGCTCATCGTTCAAATCAGTGCCAACGATGATACGAGAAGGATACAGATTGTCATACAGAGCCTTAGACTCACGCAGGAACTCCGGGCTGAAGATGATGTTCTTGCTGTTGAACTTCTCACGCACAGAAGCGGTGTAACCCACAGGGATTGTGGATTTAATGACCATGATTGCATCTGGGTTATACTCCACGACCAGCTTGATTACAGCCTCAACCGCAGATGTGTCGAAATGCTGCGTGTGGCTGTCGTAGTTCGTAGGGACCGCTATAACAACAAAGTCCGCATCAAAGTATGCAGCCTTTGCATCCAGAGTTGCGGTCAGGTTCAGTTCCTTTTCTGCAAGATACTTCTCGATATAGGCATCCTGAATCGGGGACTTACGGTTATTGATCATGTCCACTTTCTCTGGGATAATATCCACTGCGGTAACACTGTGATGCTGAGCTAACAGAGTGGCAATGCTCAACCCTACATAACCAGTACCAGCAACTGCAATTTTATACTGTTTCTTCATAATACTTCCTCTTTCTGCCACTAATGTAGTTTTTTATTCAATTTATTGCTACAAGCATATTAGCAAATCATTTTCCTTTAACTATTGCATTCCAAATAAATTTCGTGTTAGTGCTCCAATATCTCTTAAACAGTCTCTTCGGATCTTGCACTAAGCGATATACCCACTCCAAATTATGTTTCTGCATCCACATCGGAGCACGCTTGATATTCTCTGCATAATAGTCAAACCCAGCTCCAACGCCAAGCATCAGTCCATCAATTTTTCCCTGATGTGCTGCCATCCACTTTTCCTGTTTGGGTGCCCCAAGCCCAACCCAGACAAAGTCCGGTTTTGTTTCATTAATTCTCTCTATAATTGCCTTATCTTCCTCTTCCGTCATCGGTCTAAACGGAGGACTGTACATCCCAGCAATTTGAATTCCCGGATAATTGCTCGTCAGTTTTTGATATAACAATTCCAATGTTTCTTCTTTGCTGCCATAAAAATAATGGCGATACCCTTTCTTTGCAGAGATCTCAAAAATCTCTCCCATTAAACTTGGGCCTGTTGTGCGCTCCATATTATTATAACCGCGTTTCTGACCAACAGTAGAAAGAGGACCGCCATCTGGAATTGCCATTAACCCGCCGTTCTGAATTGCGCAGTAAGCCGCATCTTCATAACTGGTTACAGTTGTATGTACATTTGAGACACATATATAGTCTCCTTTTATTTCAGAAATATTTTTTTCGAGATAGTCTACCAACCACTCCATATTGATTGCCGCAATATTAACGCCCATAATATTGCATATTGGAATGCGTTTTTTATCAACTTTTCTCTTATACTCCATTTCTCGCACCTTTTCCTCTTTTTCTACTTATATGGAAGGCTCATATTGAGCCAAGCAATCTATATCAAATAGTGTGTTTATCAAACTGTAGTTATCGTTTTTCTCACAGTGGTCATCTGCCGCAGGTTGCTTTTTCCTACCGTCACTAAATCTTTTATGTAGACCTGCCATGGGCTACTCACTCATTTCGCTTCAACTGAAACTTTATGGTAGACATCTTCATACCAGTTCACCAACAAAGTGTTAGGTCTTATTGTCATAACTCGCAGTCGCACTTTTCCCTTTTTCAAAGTGCTGACCCTTATTGTCATAACCTTTGCGCCAGCTTACTTTGTTAAAACTGTACAAACTCATACCGTTTCTTTGTTGCAACATGAACAATCATCTACTCCTCACTACCTCTAATTCTTCGGAAAAATGAAGGTATCTATCATGTCCGTCCCTTGCTCTGCAATAAAACAGGCTCGCAGCAGGGGTATTTTGCATGAGTTTTATACGCCACCGTAGACCATCATGCCGCAACTGAAAGTTTGAGGTAGACATTCGATGGGCAGCTCACGCCTTTGATGCCTTTTGCATTCACACACCAGTGAACATCGCCGGCATTCAAGCTATAAATCAAGTCAGCCTTATCCTGGTACGGAATGAAAGTCACATTGTCCATGTGATGCTCTTTTACATAGAGCACCAACTTGTCCAGCACAGAACCAGCACCAGCAAAAGCAAATACGACCTCTCGGCCATCCGCAGTTTTAGTCCCCGGCTTAATTCTCTCCACAACCTTAATCAGATTTTCAAGGTCGTAGTACAGACCAATGTTGCCAGAGTACATGATGACAAACTTGCCATCCAGACCGTACTTCTTCTTGAAAGCAACAACTCTCTCATTACTCTCATCCAACGGATAAATTTCATTCTCATCGATCCAGTTGTTGATCATAACGGTCTTGGGGATTTTCTTTCCCTTGAAACGGTTCTCTACAGTCTCCACCAGATCACGACCGACTGTGATCACAAGGTCGCTGCGCTTGCAGCTAAACTTGTCGAACCACATCATGGCATCGGTAATCAGCTTGCTCTTGGTGTAGCCAACAGCCAGTACCTGCTCCGGGTTGAAGTCCTGAATGTTATAGATGTATTTGGCGTGTTTCACCCACTTGCCCCAAACGCCCAACAGGCCACCAAGGATCGGCGGCTGGGAAATAGAGAACACATAGTCCATCTTGCCAACCTTGAAGGTCGCAGCCATTGCTCCAAAGAAATAGGAAACAATGTTCTTCACACGGCTCTTCTTATTGGTCTTGCTGAACTCCGGTACCCGGATTCTCAGCACTTTCACCCCGTTGATTTCTTCTTCGTAATATTTCTGTGTCTTATATTTATCTTCAATGGTTCCTAAATAGCTTGGAACCACACAAATTATCGTAATATCAAACTTATCCAACATGCCTTCTGCGAGTTCACGGAGAATCTGGCCTGTGGATGCAGTATCAGGTATGTAGTAATGTGCATAAATCAGCAGTTTCTTTTTTGCCATCCTGCATCTCCCCTCTGTGTACTTCTCTACTCACACTATTAGTCACGCTGGAAAATATCGCGTGTATAAACCTTATCCTTCACATCATCAAGGCACATGTCATAACGGTTTGCAATAATAGCATGGCTCATTTCCTTGAACTTCGCCAGATCATTGACTACCGTGCTGCCAAAGAAAGTATCACCATCTTTCAATGTCGGCTCGTAAATAATGACAGTTGCACCTTTGGCCTTAATCCTCTTCATAACACCCTGAATGGAGCTCTGGCGGAAGTTATCGGAATTTGACTTCATAGTCAGACGGTATACGCCGATAGTCACAGACTTTTCCTGCTGCGCATTGTACTCATTGTCCTCGTCATAGCCATAATAACCAGCCAGCTTCAGGACGCGATCTGCGATGAAGTCTTTTCTTGTACGGTTGCTCTCAACAATCGCTTCAATCAGGTTTTCCGGCACGTCGGCATAGTTTGCCAGCAGCTGCTTCGTATCTTTCGGCAGACAGTAACCGCCATAGCCGAAGGACGGGTTGTTATAATGGCTGCCGATACGAGGATCAAGGCAAACACCGTCAATGATCTGCTGGGTATTCAGCCCCTTGCTTTCTGCATAGGTATCCAGTTCATTGAAGTAGGCCACACGCAGAGCCAGATAAGTATTAGCAAACAGCTTGACTGCCTCGGCCTCGGTGAAGCCCATGAACAGCGTGTCGATGTTCTCCTTGATAGCACCTTCCTGCAGCAGACCTGCAAACTCATGTGCTGCCTCTACCAGCCGCTCATTGTTCAGGTCAGTACCGACAATGATACGGGAAGGATACAGGTTGTCGTAAAGAGCCTTGGATTCCCGCAGGAACTCCGGGCTGAAAATGATATTCTTGCTGTTGAACTTTTCTCTCACACTTGCCGTGTAGCCCACAGGAATCGTTGACTTGATTACCATGATGGCGTTCGGATTGTACTCCATGACCAGCTTGATCACAGCCTCGACAGCAGATGTGTCGAAGTGCTGCGTGTGACTGTCGTAGTTTGTCGGAGCCGCGATTACAACAAAATCTGCATCTGAATATGCAGTCTTTGCATCCAAGGTTGCAGTCAGATCCAAATCCTTTTCCGCCAGATATTTTTCAATATAATCATCCTGAATCGGTGACTTCCGGTTATTTATCATCTCAATTTTTTCCGGAACAATATCCACTGCAACAACTTTATGATGTTGTGAAAGCAAAGTTGCAATTGACAATCCCACATAACCAGTTCCAGCTACAGCAATTTTGTATTTCTTCATAATACTTCTCCTTTTGTTCTCGTTGCACCAATCCTCTAAATAATAATTTTTATTTATATTCTAATCTCTTAAAGAACAGATACACTTCTTTGATTTTCTCCTACGCATGTTTATCATACTAACAAATTAACTGATAATCAATAAGGTATTTATTACAATCAAATATTTTTCTTTACTGTCAGTACTTCAGTCTTATTTTTAATACCACAAATTTATTTTACTTCCATCAAGCTTCTACTTAATATACTCAGACTATTACCCCATCAGTCAAAGTGTTCATTTATACATTCCTGTCTCTCCTAAGCATATATCATTTTTTAGTAGATTACTGTCTTATTGTACATTTAGCATACTTCTTACCACAAAAATTCACTTTCCCACATATCTACACCGGAATCCTGGAACACGTTCCTGAGTCTTCTCCTTAAATGCTCTTTTGTGACACCTTTTTTCAGGATAACTTGCAGGAATCCTCCTCCGCCGGCTCCTGAGATAAACTTTCCATCAATGAGATCTTCACAGGATTCAAAAATCTGATCAATACATGTGTTAGTTGATCCTGCATCCAGTTTCTTCGATACCTCCCAGTGCCGGTTCAGCAGTTTTGCAAATTCATCAATCCGCCCCTGTTCCAGTTCATACCGCATCAAAACTGCCAGATGTTTCATTTCTTCCAATGCTTCAATGGATTCCGGACGTCCGCCGATATATCCGCCAACTACATATCTCAGAAGATTTCTGGCAAGGCGTCTCTGTCCGGTATAAATCAGTGCAAACCGTTCCTGAAGCTCTGCTTTTGTTGCTTCATCCAGTTCCATGTGTTCTACTTTAATTTCCTGTTTCATCCCCGGCTTTGTTGTAATGTATTTCACTCCTGGAGTCAGGCCTCCTACCTGATCCTGCCAGCCGCCGCCTGTACTCATGATCTGTTCCAGATTCAACACTCGCTGATACAGAACACTGTCGGACCAGTCTTCTCCTAAAAATTCACCAATCGCCTTGACAGCAGCTCCTGCAAGAATACTGCTGGTTCCCAACCCGGAGCCTTTCGGTACATTACAAACCCGGGTGGAAATATAAATTCCGCCTCCCAGACGTCTTAAAATATCCTGAAGATTCACACTGCCGTGCTGCGGGATAATACCACAGGCAATCAGTGCTGCCTTATGTAATGCAAAGGAATCATAGGGGTTATTGCAGTCCTGTATTTCCTCTGCGGATAAAGCTGTTCCATATGCCTGAAAGTCAAGGCTTGCAAACTCAATATGCAGTTCTTCCAGTTTACGTACTTCTACTTCAATCTGCCGCTCTCCCTTCAGAAGAATTGCGGCATTTAATACAACTCCACCTTTTTCATTGCAGTATGGGGGGGGTATCTGTCCATCCTCCTCCCCAGTTTACACGGACCGGCAGGGTTACTCTTACCTTATCTCTCTGAATATGATATGAATCCCCCTCATGGCAGTTTTCTTCCAGGCATACAGCTTTCTGTATCGCATCAAAGCACATTTTCTCCACCTTATCGTACGCAATTTCGTGGAATACCGCTGACTGATATTTCATAGAACGGGAAACTGCATACAGAACACGAATTTTTTCAGAAAATGTCATATGCTCAACTTTTTCCATCAAAATGTCAAACTGCCGTTCATTCAATTCTGATTCACCAAAAATTTTAAGAGCAGGAATATAATGTTCTCCTGCAAACAGATGTTTCAGGAACTTTTCCACCATGATCTGATTCTGAAGTTCTGTACTCCACTCAATAAACCGTGTGGTGTCTCCCAGCATAAAAGATTCCTGAAGGCTGTACCGTCTTTGATTTTTCCAGTTCAGAATTTCCTCTTCTGTTGCTGTTCCATCCATAATACGCAGTAAAACCATAGATGCCTTTTGTGCATCTCTTTTTTTCAGGGCAGAGGGGTATATTTTTGCCGTCCACAGAGTATGCTCTCCATTTTCCCATATATCCTGTACGCCTGCTTTAGCGTTTTCCAGAAGCTGCTTCATTGTTCCGTTTAAAAACGTTCCATTTTCTTCCAGTGTTTTTTTAGGATTATCACAGACTCCGTAAATACGCAATACATATTCATTATTTTCTCTCAGACGAACTGCATGAAAAACTGAATTTTCAGGTACTTCTATATTCTCCAGTGTTACCATGCTGACAACTGCGCCTTTATGAACAACCGTACCTTCTGTCAGCATACTGCTCTCTATATAACAGTTCTCTTCTATCTTTACTGAATCATCAATAAGCGCATTATGAACCGCCCCCGGGCATTCTTCTCTGTTGGCAGACACCAGCGGCTTCCAATCCAAAAATTCATAATCACTGATTTCTTTGGTGAGCAGTGATAAAAGCTCTCCGGTTGTTCCAAAGTGAATAAATTCTGCCGGTGAAAGACAGATCAGTTTCATAGGAAATTCGTGAAGCGCTTCCCAGATCTTTGTCCTGCATTCTTTTAATTCATCACAAAAACTTCCTTCCGGCTGCTCCAGATAAAACTGTTCCAGTGTGGATTCTTTTGCCAGCGGATAAAGAAAATCTCCATAAAAGCTAATTCGTGATCTTTCATTTACAAACTGTGAATACCTGTCCTCCTGTATTTGTCCATTCTCTGCAATCAGGGAGAACAAAGCTTCCAGCATTTCTGCGCTGCATAACACTGCTCCGGTGTCCAGATCTACATTGCCCTGGCTATTTACTGCCCCCATATTCTGCAGTGTTTCCACTGTTTGTTTATGCAAAAATTTCTGAACATGGTCTGTACCGTCATTTAAGAATACGCCGTGATCTTTCCCAACCTCTACCGGAGACTTCATGGAAATGGCAGCAGCTCCGCTGAATTGCGCATCAATCTGCAAAGGATTAAATAACAGCAGTACATCTCCTGATAACACTAACATGCCATCTTTAAATCGGGAGGGAACTCCTGCCATTCCTATCAGAAATTCGTCAAATAAAGTTGAGGGCCGTCCATCGGGAAGTTCCCGTGGAACAGGAGAAAATAATTTCCCACATACTGAATACTGCGGCACTCTTTTGCTGTCTCCTCCTGAATGAATCACCAGAACTCGTTTACCATGGAAATTCCCGCCAAAACCTTCCTGTTCAGAAAGGACACGAAGTACCTGTAAAGTTGCTCCTCCTGATCCGATCCTCTTCCCGTCAGGATCCGAAATCACCAGAAACTTTGTATTTTTAGGTAAAACTCCCCTTTCCTGTCTGTACCTGATCTGACATTCAAACGCTTCTGCCTGCGCTTCATTAGAAGCGGTCAGCACTACATAGTCCCACTGAGTATAGCTTGTTTTCCGGATACTTCTCATGTAGTCTTCCCAGGCATCCAGGTAGCTCTGTCTCAAAAAAAGATTTTTCAGTCTTCTGTATTTCTGCATATTTTTCATCATTCTGCTCCTTCAATTTACAAATACAGGGATTTCCGGTACATCAGTCTCTTTTAATCATTAATATTTTTTCCTGTAAAATCATAACTACATCACATAGATCCATCTCTCTTTAAGACAGCAGCAACCGTCTTAAACAGGATCCTGAAATCCAGTCCCATGCTCCAGTTTCTTATATATTCTGTATCCAGCTTTACTACTTCTTCAAAGTCAGTGATATCGCTTCTGCCGCTGACCTGCCACATTCCGGTAATTCCCGGTTTCATGGCGATTCTTGCTCTGTGATGATATTCATACTCTTCATACTCGGATTTTAACGCCGGACGGAAGCCTACCAACGACATCTGTCCAAGAAGTACATTAAGGAACTGCGGAAACTCATCCAGTGACGTGGATCGGATGAACTGACCGATCCCGGTCTTTTTTGTGCCGTCCGGAAGGACCTTGTTTCCGATGATTCTCGGATCAAAGTCCAGCTTAAACATCAGATTGCTGCTCATTTTATTTTCTTTCATCAGTTCAGCTTTCCGCTCTTCCGCGTCCATATACATGCTTCGGAATTTGTACATCTTAAATATCTTACCATTCTGTCCTACACGTTCCTGACTGAAAAAAATCGGTCCCGGTGAACTTATATATATAATGGGTGCTACAAACACAAAAATGATCCCTGTGGCAATACATCCCGCCAGACCTGCAGCAATATCCATGGTTCTCTTTAAAAAGGCCTGTCTCATGGTCATATAGTTAATACTCGTGGTCAGCACTGTGTATTCTCCGACTTTTCCAATGGATTGTTTGCCTAATGTGCTGTTTGTAATCTTTACAAGATTCAAATGCACTGTAAGTCCCATTTCAGAGCATCTTTCTATTAATTCCTTTGGGTACGGGATACCTTCATCCAGATTTATAAATACTTCGTCTACCCAGCTCTGACGCAGAAATTCTGCTACATTTTCTGCATTTGCAACAACGGGAACGCCCTCAATATCCTCTCCTGTCATATCCCGGTCCAGAACTATAACGCCATTCATCTGATACATTTCATAGTTATGATTTTTAATGCTCTTTACTACTTTTTCGGCAATCTTACTGGAAGTAATGATAATCAGAGAACTGTCGCCGCCTGTTTTCATTTTCTTTTTCAGATAGCGTTTCCACAAAATACGTGCGCCGTAGGCAAAGACAGCATAAAAAATGCCCATTAAATAAAACGCAGTTCTGGAATACATATTTCCTTCCTGTACGCTGAGCAAATACAGGCTTCCCACCAGTATCAGCATCACTGCCTGTTTTATGGAAGAAACAAGTTCTATGTAATATCCTCTTTTTAATACATTCTTATAGGACTCAAACAGAAATATAACAGCTATATCTGCCAGTTCTATAAAGATTGCCATATTTCGATATATTGGTACACTGTAGGGATTCCATTCTCCCATCCGACACACATAGGAAAAATAGAATGCAAGCTGAATACACAGTAAGTCCAATAAAATAAAGTCAACATGTTTTACCCAACCACTTGAATTTTTCCGATACATTGATATCCTCCAACCTCAAACTTAATATTTTTCTTTTCGTTTTTCCGTTGCCATGAAGCTGATCAAAAACCAGACGCTTCATCCCGCTGCAAAAGTTCTGAACACGCTAAATAGCCTGTAAATGGTCTTCTTCTAACATTTGCAGGCTGAATATGATATTTTCAACAGTATTGGATGCTTATTGCAAATTGTGTGTGGATGTTTTATCATATCCAATAAAACTTTATTCAGTTTAGCAGTAACTTTCCCGTTCATAGTTCCACAAAGCACTTGCATTTTGCCCCCCCCCACAAAAATCCGGGAACGCAAAAAACTGCCTGTTTTCAGGCGCAGTCATATATTTCTGTGAATTTTTCATATTTCTCCTTCCAGCTTCTCCTTATCACATAAATTGTAATAATTATGCAGTCTGTTTTTCCTGCCACAGAAAAAGCTTCTGCCGTAAAGCTGATACGCTGTCACAAAACCCGTAATATATTATATATTTTAACATAGCATATCTTGTATGTAAAGTTGAAAAAAAGACTGAATTGGTCTAAATCTATGCCTCCTTTATGACAGATATCAACAATTTCATACTAAAATCATCTGATTTTAACATAAATTTCCTCTTTCTTTATTTCTGAAAAATCAGTAAAATACATTCTTACGGAACATTTGTTATCTGCGGAAAACAGACTGCATAATACAGTTTTTCCCGATAAATACAAAAAGCACAGGAATCTGATATAATTCCTGTGCCTCAAGTAATATCTTTATTGCTGCTCTCGGAAAGAGACTTTTTATTTATCTCTCCAGATAATTCTGCCCTTGGACAGATCATACGGAGAAAGCTCGATTGTTACTTTATCTCCCGGAAGGATACGGATAAAATTCATACGAAGCTTACCACTGATATGAGCGAGAACCACATGTTTGTTCTCCAGCTCTACCTTAAACATTGCGTTTGGAAGCTTCTCCAGTACAGTTCCTTCTACTTCAATCACATCTGCTTTTGACATCCTTAACCTCCTGTGTCATCTGTCATTTTGTAAGAGTCAGAATTTCCGGTTCGCCGTCTGTGATCAGAACGGTGTTTTCATAATGAGCGGAAAGAGATCCGTCCATTGTGACAACTGTCCAGTCATCGTCCTCCCAGGCCACGTCTGCGCGGCCAATATTGATCATCGGTTCAATTGCCAGAGTCATGCCCGGCATCAGCTTGATCCCACGGCGCTTCTGAGGAAAGTTTGGTATCTGGGGATCCTCATGAAGATGAGTTCCGATTCCGTGTCCAACCAGATCACGCACAATACCATAATTATATTTTGCTGCATAAGCTCCGATTGCCTTGGAAATATCATTCAGGTGATTTCCTGCCTTTGCAAATTTAATGCCCTCAAAGAAGCTCTGCTTTGTTACTTCCATAAGCTGACGGGCTTCCGGAGAAACTTCTCCTACTGCATAGGTACGGGCTGCATCAGAATGATATCCCTGATAGATCAGTCCCGCGTCGATCTTTACAAGATCTCCCTCCTGAATGATTTTCTTTTTGGACGGGATTCCGTGTACCACTTCATCATTGATGCTGATACAAAAGGATCCCGGAAATCCGTTATAATTCAGAAAATTCGGAGTACAGCCCAGAGAGCGGATCATTTCCTCTCCGATACGGTCCAGTTCCTTGGTACTGATTCCCGGTCTGATATGAGCAGCCAGTTCGTTGTGGACCTTTTCCAGTAAATGACCGGCATGTCTCATAAGCTCTATTTCATGTTCTGACTTAATTGAAACTGACATTTTTTATTCTCCTAAAACTCCCACGATTTCCTGGAATACTTCATCCAGAGAACGTGTTCCGTCTACTGTTTTTAATACACCCTGCTCTGTATAGTAATCGATCAGAGGCTGTGTCTGCTCGTGGTATACGTTCAGACGCTTCTGAACAGTTTCCGGCTGGTCATCGTCACGAAGAACCAGTTTCTCTCCGCAGGTATCGCATACGCCTTCTGTCTTCGGAGCCGCATAAACAAGATGATAGGTAGCTCCGCATTTCAGGCAGGCGCGTCTTCCGCCCATACGGTTTACGATGTTTTCATCCGGAACATCCACATCAATGGCAAAGTCGATCTTGCTTCCCAGTTTCTCAAGAGCCTCTGTCAGACATTCTGCCTGAGGAATGGTTCTCGGAAAACCGTCAAGAACATAGCCGTTCTTTGCATCATCCTGCTGGATTCTGTCTACTACAAGATCACAGGTCAGTTCATCAGGTACAAGAAGCCCCTGATCCATATAGGTTTTTGCTTTTTTGCCAAGCTCCGTGCCGTTTTTGATGTTTGCACGGAAAATGTCTCCTGTGGAAATATGGGGAATTCCATATTTCTCAGCAATTTTTTTTGCCTGAGTTCCTTTTCCGGCACCCGGCGCACCCAGCATAATAATCCTCATAATCATACCCTCCTTATATTCCAGGACAAACAGGCAGCAATAAGGCGCTGTCCTGATTTATCCCTGATAACTTAAAATGGCTGCAGCATGCAGAAGCACACCGCAACCTTCATTTCCTGTGCACAACTTCATTGCTGACAATAAATTTGCGCACTAGTTAGCCAGAAAGCCTTTATAGTTGCGGACAAGCAACTGAGATTCAATCTGTTTCACAGTCTCAAGGACAACACCTACAACGATAATAAGTGAGGTTCCTCCAAAGGAAACCTGAGCCTTAAAGATACCGTTAAAGAAGAACGGAATAACTGCCACGATGATCAGGCCAACTGCGCCTATAAATATAATGTAAGTCAGGAGTTTCTCCAGATAATCGGATGTTGGTTTACCCGGACGGATACCCGGAATAAAGCCGCCCTGTTTCTTGATATTATCTGCAACTTCCAGTGGATTAAAGGTAATGGAAGTATAGAAATATGCAAAGAATACACAGAGAACAATATATACGATCAGGCCCCAGCTGTATTTCAGCTGAGACGGATCACACCAGTTACTGGAAGACAGCCCCTTCAAAATTTCACTTCCGATTCCTGTACCATTTGCTTTGCCTGCAAACTGAGCGATCAGTCCCGGGAAAGACATAATGGAAGAAGCAAAAATGATCGGGATAACTCCGGCAGTGTTTACTTTCAGAGGAATATGGTTTGTCTGACCGCCAACAAGCTTTCTTCCAACCATCTTCTTGGAATACTGTACCGGAATTCTTCTTTCAGCTCCGTTGAGAATAAGAACAAATACGACTACCACAAGAATAACTGCAAAGATGATCACACCTGCAAGCATTCCCTTGGCAATTGTTTTGCCTTTAATAAAGTTCTCATACAGAGTTACCATATCACTTGGGATTCTGGACACGATATTTACTGCAAGTACAATAGAAATACCATTTCCGATTCCCTTTTCTGTGATACGCTCACCAATCCACATCAGCATAGCAGATCCTGCTGTCAGAGATACTACTACTACAATTCCCTTAAGAACGTTCATGTCCTGAACAATGTTTCCTCTTGCAAAACCGATTGTCATTGCAACAGACTCAAACAGAGCAAGACCAACCGTTACATAACGGGTAATTGCTGTCATCTTCTTTCTTCCCTCTTCACCGTCTCTGTGCATTTCTTCCAGAGCAGGAATCGCAATTGTAAGAAGCTGGATGATAATGGATGATGTAATATATGGTGTAATGTTCAGAGCAAATATGGACATACTCTCAAAGGAGCCGCCGGTGAACGCATCAAAAAAGTTAAATGCGTCCCCGGTGTTGCTCTGAAACCACTGTCTGAATACGTCGCTGTCCACACCCGGAACAGGAAGCTGAGATCCGATTCGGATGACAAAGATCATTCCGATCACGTAAAACAGCTTACGACGCATCTCTTTTACTCTAAAGAGACTTTTGAGAGTTTCAAACATTAAATCACCTCTACTGTACCACCAGCAGCTTCAATTTTAGCTTTTGCGGTCTCGCTGACAGCGTTCACTTTTACGTTAAGTTTCTTAGTCAGCTCACCGTTTCCAAGAATCTTTACACCGTCGCCGATTTTGGAAATTGCGCGGCTTTCCAGCAGACTCTCAGCTGTAACCTCTGCTCCGTCCTCAAAACGATTCAGAACGTCAACATTGATTGCAATGATCTCTTTGGAGTTTCTGTTTTTGAAGCCTCTCTTCGGAAGACGTCTGTATAAAGGCATCTGTCCACCTTCAAATCCCGGTTTCTTGTGTCCGGAACGTGCTAACTGTCCTTTATGTCCTTTTCCGGCTGTCTTTCCGTTTCCGGAACCATGTCCACGGCCTCTTCTGAAGTTATCACTGTGCTTGGAACCTTCTGCAGGTCTCAGGTTTGATAAATCCATGTTTGGCACCTCCTTTTATTATCTATACTGTGTAGAATTACTCTTCAACTTTTACCAGATGCTGAACCTGTTTGATCATTCCTCTTGTTGCAGCATTATCCGGCATTTCAACTGTTTTATGCATTTTTGTAAGTCCCATAGCAACTACAGTCTTTTTGTGTTTCGGAACTGCACCGATTGGAGACTTTACTAATGTAACCTTAATTGTATCTGCCATTTTTCGTTTCCTCCTTATGCCAGAATCTCATCTACAGATTTTCCGCGAAGTTTAGCAACTTCTTCCGGAGTCTTCAGCTGGCTGAGACCTTCGATGGTAGCCAGGACAACATTCTGTTTATTTCTGGAGCCCATACATTTTGTACGGATGTTCTTGATACCTGCAAGCTCGATTACGGCACGTGCCGGACCTCCGGCGATTACACCAGTACCTTCCGGAGCACGTTTCAGAAGCATCTCAGCGCTTCCGAATTTGCCTACGAAGTCATGTGTGATAGAACCGTTCTCGTCTCTTGCTACTGTTACCAGTTTTTTCATAGCATCTTCTTTTCCTTTGCGGATCGCTTCCGGAATTTCAGCTGCCTTTCCTAAACCTGCACCAACATGTCCGTTGCCGTCACCTACAACAACCAAAGCTGTGAAACGGAAGTTACGGCCACCTTTAACAACCTTGGTAACACGTTTGATTGACACTACTTTATCTTCTAATTCTAACTGACTAGCATCAATAAGATTATGTTTCATGTGTCTTTTTCCTCCCTTTTAGAATTTCAGTCCAGCTTCTCTTGCTGCGTCTGCTAATGCTTTAATTTTTCCGTGGTAAATGTAGCCTCCTCTGTCGAAAACTACGCTCTCGATACCTGCTTCAACTGCTTTCTTACCGATTACAGTTCCAAGATATGCTGCTGCTTTTACATCGTCTGTATGCTCAAGCTCTGCTTTTACATCTTTCTGAAGAGTAGAAGCTGATACTAAAGTTTTTCCCACGCTGTCATCAATAATCTGTGCATAGATATGCTTGTTGGAACGGAATACTGCCAGTCTTGGAGTAGTTGCTGTTCCATTCAGATGATGACGGAGTCTTCTATGTTTCTTTTCACGAATTTCCGCTCTGGATGCTTTCTTAATCATGTTCTCACTCTCCTTATTTATTTCTTACCGGTCTTACCGACTTTACGTCTGATCACTTCGTCAGCATATTTGATTCCCTTGCCCTTATATGGCTCCGGTCTTCTCTTATCTCTGATCTCTGCTGCAAACTGACCAACTTTTTCTTTGCTGATACCGGAAACAATGATCTTGTTTCCATCAACTTTGGACTCGATTCCTTCAGGATCTTCCATCTCTACCGGGTGAGAATATCCAAGAGAAAGCACAAGCTTTTTGCCCTGCTTCTGAGCTCTATAACCTACACCGTTTACCTCAAGCTCTTTTGTGTAGCCTTCGTTTACACCTGTTACCATATTCTGGATAAGGCTTCTTGTTAAACCGTGCAAAGCTTTCATTTTTTTCAGATCGTTTGGTCTTGTAACAACTACATGACCATCTTCTACTTTGATTTCCATTTCTGTAGGAAGCGCTCTTTCAAGTGTTCCCTTTGGCCCTTTAACGGTCACTACATTGCCTGCTGCAACATTTACTTCAACGCCTGCAGGAATAGCTACCGGAAGTCTGCCGATACGTGACATAATATTGTCCTCCTTACTTAGATTGTCGGAGAGATGCAAGATCTCTCTGTTTTCAGTGTTTATATCTTTCTTTATTTCAAGATATCATAATTTTACACGCATCCCTCAACTAAACTCGCCCGCGCTACAGCTGGGCTCGTTAAGGTTCGGGATGGACCTCGCACTAAATTCATGCTGCGCCTGACGGCTTGCATTCATTAAGTTGCTTTCGGCCTACCATACGAATGCAAGAACTTCTCCGCCGACATGAAGCTTACGAGCCTCTTTGTCAGTGATAACGCCCTTGTTTGTGGAAATGATTGCGATTCCAAGTCCGCCAAGTACTCTCGGCAGCTCATCCTTGCCTGCGTATACACGAAGACCCGGTTTGGAAATTCTCTTCAGACCTGTGATGATCTTGTCGTTTTTAGTCTCACCGTATTTCAGTGTGATATGAAGTGTTTTGATAACACCGTCTTCTACTAAATCATACTTTGCAATATATCCCTCGTCAAGAAGAATATTTGCGATAGCAATTTTCATTTTGGATGCCGGAACATCTACTGTGTCATGTTTTGCAGTATTAGCGTTACGGATTCTTGTAAGCATATCTGCAATCGGATCGCTCATTGTCATGTTAGTTTCCTCCTCTAATTTTCTTTTCAGACTTTACATGATTCGTTATTATTTATATAAATCTGCACAAGGAAGTTCGGTTCACTAAATTCAGCCTTTGCGTTTGCCCGGCTTCATTAAGCTCCCTCGAACGACCTTTGTACTAAATTCATGCTGTGCCTGACGGCTTGCATTCATTAAGTGTTTTCGATTACCAGGATGCTTTCTTTACGCCCGGGATCTGACCTTTGTAAGCCAGTTCACGGAAGCAGATACGGCAGATACCGTATTTTCTTAAGTAAGCGTGCGGACGACCGCAAATTCTGCAGCGGCTGTATTCTCTTGTGGAGAATTTCTGTTTGCGCTGCTGTTTGATTTTCATTGCTGTTTTAGCCATTTAAATTCTCCTCCTTATTTAGCAAAAGGCATGTTGAACTGTGTCAGAAGCTCACGAGCTTCCTCGTCAGTCTTCGCTGTTGTAACGAAGATAATGTCCATACCTCTTACCTTGTCTACTTTATCGTACTCAACTTCAGGGAAGATCAGCTGCTCTTTGATACCAAGAGCGTAGTTTCCTCTGCCGTCGAATGCGTTCGGGTTTACACCACGGAAGTCACGTACACGAGGAAGTGCAAGGTTGATCAGACGATCAGCGAACTCGTACATCTTCTCTCCTCTTAATGTTACTTTACAGCCGATCGGCATACCCTCTCTGATTTTGAAGTTAGCCACAGATTTTTTAGCCTTTGTTGCAACGGCTTTCTGACCTGTGATAAGCTCCATATCTGCGATAGCAGCGTCGAGAAGCTTAGCGTTCTCCTTAGCTTCACCAACACCCATGTTGATAACGATCTTTTCGAGCTTCGGCACTTCCATAACGTTTTTGTATCCGAATTTTTTGGTCATGTTGTCCATGATCTCATTTTTGTAAAGTTCTTTTAATCTACTCACCTGTCATGCCTCCTCTCTTATTTATCGATAACCTCGCCTGTTGCTTTTGCAACACGGACTTTTTTGTCTCCGTCCATCTTGAATCCGACTCTGGTTGCTTTTCCGTCTACTACCAGCATCACGTTAGATACATGAAGAGCGGCTTCTTTCTTTGTGATTCCGCCTGCCTGGTTTGCTGCAGATGGTTTGCTGTGCTTAGTAACCATGTTGACGTTTTCAACGATCACGGTGTTGTCTTTTACGTTAACGGCAAGGACTTTGCCCTCTTTGCCTTTATCTTTTCCAGCGATTACTTTAACAGTGTCGCCTTTTTTAATCTTCATAGCTGACATTAGGCACCCTCCTATAATACTTCCGGAGCTAAGGAAACGATCTTCATGAATTTTTTCTCACGAAGCTCTCTGGCAACTGGTCCAAAGATACGAGTTCCTCTCGGAGTTAAATCGTCTTTAATGATTACGGCTGCATTTTCATCGAAACGGATGTAGGATCCGTCTTTACGACGAGCGCCTTTTTTGGAACGAACAACAACAGCTTTTACTACGTCACCTTTTTTAACAACGCCGCCTGGTGTTGCATCTTTAACAGTAGCAACGATAGTGTCGCCGATATTTGCATATCTTCTTGTAGAGCCGCCCATAACACGAATACAAAGGATTTCTTTTGCACCAGTGTTATCGGCAACTTTTAATCTGGTTTCCTGCTGAATCATACTGGTTTCCTCCTTATTTAGCTTTCTCTACGATCTCAACCAGTCTCCATCTTTTGTCCTTGGACAGCGGTCTGGTTTCCATAACTTTTACGGTATCACCGATATTGCACTCATTCTGTTCATCATGAGCTTTTAATTTATATGTTCTCTTCACGATTTTTTTGTAAAGAGGATGTTTTACATGGTCTTCAATTGCAACTACGATGGTCTTGTCCATCTTATTGCTGACAACCTTACCCACACGGGTTTTTCTCAGATTTCTTTCCACGATTCTGTCCTCCTATATTCACTATTTCGCAGCGTTTGCCTGCTCAGTGATTACTGTCTGGATTCTGGCAATATTCTTACGAACCTCTTTGATCCGGCTTGTATTGTCTAATTGATTAGTTGCATTCTGAAATCTCAGGTTAAAAAGTTCTTTCTTAGCAGCTACTAATTCTTCGTTTAATTCTGCAGCTGATTTTGCTTTTAAATCTTCCACGAATTTATTAATTTTCACTGTTATCACCGCCTTCTAAGTCTGCACGAGAAACGATTTTACATTTACATGGTAACTTGTGCATTGCAAGACGTAATGCTTCACGGGCAACCTCTTCGGATACGCCTGCAATCTCAAACATTACACGTCCTGGCTTAACAACTGCTACCCAGTATTCCAGGGAACCTTTACCGGAACCCATACGTGTTTCTGCTGGTTTCGCTGTTACTGGTTTATCTGGGAAAATCTTAATCCAAACCTGACCACCACGTTTGATGTAACGTGTCATGGCAATACGGGCTGCCTCGATCTGATTAGATCTGATCCAGCACGGTTCGGTAGCAACAAGACCGAATTCACCATAATTGATTTTGTTACCTCTAAGGGCTTTACCTCTCATGGAGCCACGGAATTGTTTACGACGTTTTACTCTTTTTGGCATTAACATTATTTATCGCTCCCTTCCTTAGTTCCTTTTGTGGGAAGTACTTCACCATTGTAGACCCAAGCTTTTACGCCAACTTTACCGTAAGTTGTGTCTGCTTCTGCGAAGCCATAGTCGATGTCAGCACGAAGTGTCTGAAGCGGAATAGTTCCTTCGCTGTAGAACTCTGTACGAGCCATATCAGCTCCGCCAAGACGTCCGGATACGGATGTTTTGATTCCTTTTGCTCCGGCTTTCATTGTTCTCTGCATTGTAGATTTCATTGCACGACGGAAAGAAATACGGTTCTCAAGCTGAAGTGCGATGTTCTCTGCAACAAGCTGTGCATCTCTGTCCGGTCTTTTCACTTCTTTGATGTCAACGATCAGTTTTTTATCTGTATATTTCTGAAGCTCAGCTTTTACTTTTTCGATCTCAGATCCGCCTTTACCGATTACGATACCCGGTTTAGCAGTGTAGATGATGATCTTAACTCTGTCAGATGCTCTTTCGATCTCAATCTTGGAAACACCTGCGCTGTACAGTTTTTTCTTCAAAAATGTTCTGATATTGTAGTCTTCAACCAGATAATCTGCGAAGTCTGCTTCTGCATACCATCTGGAATCCCAATCCTTAATAATACCGACTCTAAGGCCATGTGGATTAACTTTCTGTCCCATGCTCTTCCTCCTTATCTTTCATCCAGCACGATGGTGATATGGCTTGTTCTCTTCTCGATTCTGTAAGCTCTACCCTGTGCTCTTGGCTGAATCCGCTTCATTGTAGGTCCTTTGTTTGCATAGCACTCTGCAATGTAGAGGTTTTCTGCGCTCATACCGTTGTTGTTCTCAGCGTTTGCGATTGCTGACTCAAGCAGCTTTTTGAGAACGCTGGAAGCATATCTCGGGTTATATGTGAGGATACCAAGTGCTGTCTGCACATCTTTGCCACGGATCGCATCTAATACATAGCATGCTTTCTGAACAGAAACTCTTGCATAAGATAATTTTGCAGACGGTCTTGTCTCTTTATTATTCTCATTTCTGGCTCTCTTAATCTGGCTTCTATGTCCCTTTGCCATTTTAAAGTGCCTCCTTTCTCGTAATCAATCATCTATGGGAATCACCGTGGCCACCCTTCACTGATGTCCGGTGACCAGGCGAATATTCTTATTTTATCTGCGAACTGCCGCTACAGTCTCACAAATTATCTGACACCGGATTTCTTCTCGTCTTTTCCGTGTCCTCTGTAAGTTCTTGTTGCAACGAACTCACCGAGTTTATGTCCTACCATATCCTCTGTAACGTATACCGGAACGTGCTTTCTTCCGTCATGGACAGCGATTGTATGTCCTACGAAGGAAGGGAAGATGGTGGAACGACGTGACCATGTTTTGATCACGGATTTATCGTTTGCAGCATTCATAGCGTCAACCTTTTTCAGCAGGCTTGCATCTGCGAAAGGTCCTTTTTTCAATGAACGAGACATTCTGTACCCTCCTTATTATTTCGCTAAAGCTTTTCCATCGCGTCTTCTTACGATGAGCTTGTTGGACTGTTTGTTTTTCTTTCTGGTCTTCAGACCAAGAGCAGGTTTGCCCCATGGTGTGCACGGACCCGGACGGCCGATACCGGTCTTTCCTTCACCACCACCGTGCGGATGGTCATTCGGGTTCATTACAGAACCACGAACTGTAGGTCTGATTCCCATGTGACGTTTACGTCCAGCTTTACCGATGTTTACAAGGTTGTGGTCTCCGTTTCCAACTTCACCGATTGTTGCGCGGCATACAAGCGGAACCATTCTCATTTCACCTGACGGTAATCTTAATGTTGCATATTTGCCTTCTTTAGCCATTAACTGAGCGCCGTTTCCAGCAGAACGAACCATCTGTCCGCCCTTTCCAGGATGAAGCTCAATGTTGTGGATCATGGTACCAACCGGGATAAGTTCCAGTGGCAGGCAGTTACCAACACGGATTTCTGCCTCCGGTCCGTTCATAACCTTCTGTCCAACCTTAAGTCCTTCCGGAGCAAGGATGTAAGCTTTCTCGCCGTCTGCATAGCAGATCAGAGCGATGTTTGCTGTTCTGTTCGGATCGTACTCAATTGTTTTAACTGTTGCCGGGATACCATCTTTTCTTCTCTTGAAGTCGATGATTCTGTATTTTCTTCTGCTTCCGCCTCCGCGGTGTCTTACTGTGATCTTGCCCTGGTTGTTACGTCCGGCATTTTTCTTTAAAGACACTACTAAGGATTTCTCTGGGGTGCTTGTTGTGATCTCAGAGAAGTCAGAACCAGTCATATGTCTTCTTGACGGTGTATATGGGTTATAGGTCTTAATTCCCATGGTGTTTCTCCTTTCGAATTTGTTATCGTGCTTTCGTGCACATAGTCAGGCTATCGTTTTGGATCAAAGTCCCTCGAAGATCTCGATATCTTTGCTTTCCTCTGTGAGAGCTACGATTGCCTTTTTGGTCTTGGCTGTTTTTCCAACAACCATACCGCGGCGTTTCTTTTTACCATCGTTGTTCATGGTGTTTACGCTCTTAACTTTTGTTCCTTCAAACATCTTTTCAACAGCTTCTTTGATCTGAGCTTTGTTTGCTTCCGGATGTACGAGGAATGTATATTTTTTCTCACCCATGATGTTCATGGATTTCTCTGTAATCACAGGTTTCAGGATTACGTCATAATATTTGATATCTGCCATTATGCGTACACCTCCTCAATGGATGCTACTGCATCTTTAGTAACCACTACAGTATTGTGTTTCATAACATCGTATACGTTCATAGTGTTTACAGTTGCAGTCTGTACATCAGCGATGTTTCTTGCGGAAAGTACTACGTTCTTATCATCAGAAGCTGTGATAACCAGAGCTTTCTCAGCTTTCAGGTTTGTAAGCACTCTCTGCATTTCTTTTGTCTTAACCTCTGCAAGTGCAAGGCTGTCAACAACTACCAGTTTATTATCCTGAACTTTAGAAGTAAGAGCGGATTTCAGAGCTGCTCTTCTTTCTTTTTTGTTCATTTTTACTTCATAGTCTCTCGGAACCGGAGCGAATACAACACCGCCGCCAGTCCACTGTGGTGCACGGATGGAACCCTGTCTTGCATGACCTGTTCCTTTCTGTCTCCACGGTTTTCTTCCGCCGCCGCTTACTTCAGAACGAGTTTTTGCTTTCTGAGTACCCTGGCGTTTATTTGCAAGCTGACGAACAACAGCAAGGTGAACCAGATGCTCGTTGATCTCTACACCGAACACTGCATCGTTCAGTTCCATTGTTCCAACTTCATTGCCTTCCATATTATAAACAGTTACGTTTGCCATTCTGATGCTCCTCCTTTCTCAATTATAAAGACTTTACTGATTCTTTGATGGTCACCAGAGATTTCTTAGGTCCTGGAACAGCACCTTTAACTAACAGTAAATTATTCTCTGTATCTACGCGTACGATCTCAAGGTTCTGTACAGTTACCTGAACATTTCCCATCTGACCTGGCATCTTTTTGCCCTTGAATACTTTACTCGGATCAGATGCAGCGCCGTTGGAACCTGCATGACGGTGATATTTGGAACCGTGAGCCATAGGTCCTCTGGACTGTCCGTGTCTCTTGATCGCACCCTGGAAGCCTTTACCTTTTGAGATTGCAGTTGCATCGATATGATCGCCTGCAGCAAAGATGTCAGCCTTAATTTCCTGTCCTACCTGATATTCAGCAGCGTTGTCGAATCTGAACTCTTTCAGGAATCTCTTTACATCAACGCCTGCTTTTTCAAAGTGGCCTTTTTCCGGTTTGTTGACCAGTTTCTCTCTGATCTCACCAAAACCAACCTGAACTGCTGCATATCCGTCGTTGTCTTCAGTCTTAACCTGAGTTACCACACACGGACCAGCCTGTAAAACTGTTACCGGAATCAGAAGACCATCTTCATTGAAGATCTGAGTCATTCCGACTTTTGTAGCTAAGATAGCTTTCTTCATTACATTTTCCTCCTTATAGCGGATTGCCCTGACGGGTAATCATATAGTTTTTGAAGCACTCGGAATCCCGAGTGAACTTACCTTCTTCATGTGCCGACTGACCTGAGCCAGCCAGCAAGCAGTACCGGGTACTGCTTATTTTGTTTTCATTTTGATATCGATGTGAACACCTGCCGGCATTTCCAGTCTGGAAAGTGCGTCTACAGTTTTCTGAGTAGGTGTCATGATATCGATGAGTCTCTTATGAGTTCTCTGCTCGAACTGCTCTCTGGAATCTTTGTATTTGTGAACAGCTCTTAAGATTGTTACAACCTCTTTTTTTGTCGGAAGCGGAACCGGTCCGCTTACCTTTGCACCGTTCTTCTTAACAGTGTCGATGATTTTTGCTGCAGATGCATCTACTAACTGATGATCATAAGCTTTTAATGTGATTCTCATTACCTGATTTGCCATAAAAAAAGTCTCCTCCTATTCGTACTCAATTATGCAGTACGACAAGCGGCGACTGTACACATCTCCGTGTGTGTCCTAAGACATCTCTTCACACGCCCATCCCAAGATGGTTATTGAACTCTGTACAGTGACTTGTCGTCAGTTTCCTAACTTGACATTCGCTCCACGGAAAACCTGCTAATCAAAGCAGCAACCTCGCGCTTCATTGCTATCATGTCACAGCAGTTATCAGTATACACAATGATTTCCAATAATGCAAGTACTTTTTTTAATTTTTTTTTATTTTTTTTGCATATGCAGAAATCCCATGGCATATACGCAAAAACAGTACCTATATAATAGGAAAGATTTCCCTGTTTTAATTATTTTCACACAAAAAACAAAGCGCAGACCGGATCGTTCATACCTGTCTGCGCTTTGCTGATATTTCTTTTTATTCTTCTTCGCTTTCTTCTGTGTCTCCTCCAAGGATATCAGAATAATCAAAGAATGTTACTTTTGTAATGGAGTCTCTCACAATATCAGGAGCGTCTCCTTCTCTTTTTGCCTTATCTGCAAGCTGGGAAGCCGTCCATACCGGCATCGCCATCTTTTTGATCTCAACAGGAGCTTCCTCTTCCTCCCATTCCTCTTCTTCTCTCTTCATACGGGCTCTTTCTTCCTGAAGCTCACGGAAGCTTGGAAGCTCTTCTGTGTGATCAGCCGGAATCTCCATAGCTGCCGCTTCTTCTGCTGTAGCTGCCGCAATCTCTTTTTTCAGCAGTTCATGCGCTTCGCTTGTAGCCGCCTGCATATTCTCCGGACGAACCCCTGATCTTTCCTGGCGTCTTACCGGGCGTTCCTCTTCCAGATCGTCCTCGTAGATCTCATCTACAAATCCGCCGGTACGGATCTTCTTTCTTCTCTCTTTTTCTTCTTTCTTCGCCCTTTTTCTGCGGTCTTTTTCTCCGTAAAGAAGCTCTCTGTCCTCTTCCTGCATACGTTTTTCGCGGGCTTTTTCTTCCATCTTCAGTTCTTTTTGAGTTTTAAGATACCTGCGGTCTCCCTGGAGATCTTCATACTCATCAAGTGTTTCAGGCTTTTTCCACAGCTCTGCGATCACATAGAGAATGATCAGGAAAAGAACTGCAAGAGCAAGAACGATAATTCCCTCTGTGCTCTCTGTTGCCGCCATAAGATATCCGATCAGAGGAACTGTGACCACAACCTTGGGAACCCAGTTTTTTACAGACACATTGATATTTTCAGATGCGGCTGCCTCGGGATCAATGGCAACTCCTGTATTTGTCTGTCTGTCAACACTTACAAGGTTATAACGATAAGTACCTTCTCCGTCCTGTACAAGGATCGGAGCGCCGGCATTTACTGTCTCAGTCTTTACAGGAATCGCATAAGTAACGGAACCCATCGCCAGGTTTGTTTCCTTATTTTTATTATCAACGATCACCGTTTTTACCCCAAAAAACGGCGGCAGTGCCAGACCCAGCACTATAGCAATCGTACATATTATTACAAAATGTACGATAAATTTCAAAAATTTAGACATTTGTATATCCCTCACTTCTGTTTTTGTGGTAGTAGTGTTTTGAATACTTTAGTTATTATACCTTTTTTTTCTGCTACGGTCAACTTATAATATGTCCGAACCTGAAATTTCGTTTTCTGGTTTTTATTTCTGATATGCAGCGTATCCGTTTCTTTTTCCCGCCGAAAAAGCATCCGCTTTTTCGGTTTATTTTAATTCGTCTTCTGTTCCATAGACCTGAATCTCATATATTCTCGCTGCGGAGTCAGAGCCCTGTGTAGGTTTCACCACAGATACTTTTACATAGCGGGCATTTACCGGAGTTTTTCCGAGCACGCACTGGCAAAGGTCACCGTACTTCCTGCTCCTACCAGAGTCTGAGATGCTGTAAGACCTGCTTTTGGAACGCTGTTGTCCGGCCACTCTGTTTTTACAGAAGTTCCCTTTCCCTGCTCTGCCTGCTCATTTACCGGAACCACCTTAAATTCAGACTGCTTTGTATCATCCGTCCGTGTCAGCGTATTAATATAAAAACACTTTGTATTGGATTTCGTAACAGTTGTAAATACTGTTTTTTCTTCCACCGGAAGATCTGCGCTGTACATCTGAATCCGGGAAGCTTTGCCTTTTTCCATATTTCCGTAAAGCTTGACAGAATTTCCCCCATACCAGGCATCAGCTACATCAAAGTCTGCTTTCAGAGAATTTTCTCCTTCATTCTCGATCATCCACCGATAGGTAGGCAGAATATCTCCCACGCTTCTGTTATTCCAGTCCATTTTGGAAACCTGCTCTCCCTCCCGGAAAAAGCTGTATCCGTTTCCTGTGGAAAAATTCGTCACAAAGGGAAGTGTTGTCAGGGCTGATTTTTCCACTGCATAGGTGGATATTCCTCTCCACTGCTCTTCGGAGCTGTACTGAATCTCCTCAGAAGGATCTCCTTCGCTGTTTACCCACAGAGCATCCTCTTTCTGCCGGAATTCATCCGGTGTCGCCGCCGAGTAATAAGCCCAGCTGGGGCAATACAGTCCCAGGGAGGTATTTGTGGTATTTTCGCCTGACTCGAACAGATCCCAGCGTACAGGTGTCAGATATCCCTCTGCCTGCACGTCAACGCTTGCGTACAGGTCATACGGACTGATTCCCAGCTCCTCTGCTTTTTCTCCGAATGCCTTCAGAAGATCTTTATCCGCCAGCTCATCCTCTGTCCACCAGAAATTCAGAAACATTTCATCAGCAACAGCATTTCCCTCTTCATCTGTCATAAACATTGTATTCTTATCTGTCAGAGCATTCTGCCAGTCCATTTTTCCTTCAGAGGTCATGGAATCATAATATACCAGTCTCATTTCAGGAGCCTGTTTTTTGAAATATTTAATAAATTCCTGCATTTTAACCGCGTCATCTCTGGTCAGCGTTCTTTCCTCAGCGCCCTCTGTTTCCTGATTGATAAACCATCCGTCAAAGCCGTAGGTTTCTGCCACCTGAATAAGTTTGTCCGCCACAGGCACAAAGACTTGCAGACATAGTAACTGCCATTCCTACAGCCGCTGTTCTGGTAAGAAATTGTCTCTTTTTCATAAACATTCCTCTCTTTTCATGAAAATTTATCTATACTATAACCAGAACTCTATTAAAATAACAGTGTAAAAAGTCTAGTTTATATGTACTTACTTCAGGATAAAAACTTGTTTTTTTACTGCGCTCAACTTATAATGGCACATATCAAATAATAATCAGAAGGAGGACCTTTATGGATTTTCTGAATTTGCTCTCACAATATCGGACACCTGCAGGCGATGTCTTTTTTCAGGGCATTACTCTTCTTGCTCAGGAAACATTTGTAGTTGTTGTGATCTGCTGGCTTTTCTGGTGTTCCAATAAAAAGCTTGCCTACTGTCTCGGATTTACATATTTCACTTCCGGGCTTCTTGTCCAGGGATTAAAAATAACTTTTCGCGTTCCCCGTCCCTGGCTTCTGGATCCGGCCTTTGAACCGGTTGCCTCCGCAGTGCCCGGCGCAACCGGATACTCTTTTCCAAGCGGTCACACACAGAGCATCACGGCTCTTCTGGGAACACTGGGACTGTATACAAGAAAAAAGCCCGCCCGGTTTCTGTGCGCGCTTTTTATTCTGCTTGTAGGCTTTTCCCGTATGTATCTGGGCTGTCATACTCCTCAGGATGTAATTGTATCTTTCCTGGTAACTTTCCTGTGCGTGGCGCTCTGCTATTCTTTTCTGTATAAAAAAGATTTCTCGGCCGGAAAAGAACTTTTGATTTCTCTGTGCATGGCAGCCGTATGCGCGGCTCTTCTGATCTATACAGCTGTTCTTTATAAAAACGGAACAATTGAATTTCACTATGCGCAGGACTGTATCAAAGCCTGCGGCGCCGGCTTTGCCTTTGCTGTCGGTTATTATATTACAGAAACTCATATTTCTTTTACTCCTCCGGATTCCACCCGGAAACGTATCATTCGTTTTGTTGTGGGAATAGCAGTGACGCTGCTTATCCAGACCGGACTGAAGCCTTTGATAGGAGAATCTCTTCCAGCTTCTTTTCTGCGGTATTTTATAGTTGTTATATGGATCGTAACGGTTTATCCGTTTCTCTTTTCCAGAAAAAAATAAGATTTTTGTTATTTAGAAATTATTTTAAAGAGTTTCCTGACAGACAAAAACACCTCCCTGAATTGGTCTTCCTTCCGGGCGGTGTTTTACTTTTCATTTTTATTTAATTTTGATTACTTAAATACCGTTCTATACTGCTCATAGCAGCTTCTTCATCTTCTCCATTAGCGGAAAGCATGATTTCTTCACCTGAATCCAGCCCCAGAGTCATCATACCCATAATGCTCTTTGCATTGACCTTTTTCTTTCCGATTTCAACATATATTTCACTGTTAAACTGGCTGGCTACCTGTACCAGCTGCGCCACCGGGCGTGCTTCAAGACCAGTAGACAGTTGAATAGTAACAGGTTTTTTAATCATAATAACTCCTCCTTGTCATTTCGCAGCTCATCCGCTATCTCGCTTAATTTTCTGAGACGGTGGTTCACACCGGACTTGCCAACCTGGGGATTCAGCATCATTCCCAGTTCCTTTAACGTGGCCTCCGGATACTGCAGCCTCAGCTCGGCGATTTCTGCGAGACCTTCATTGAGGCTGTAAAAGCCAACCCTGCGCTCAATAAGCCGGATGTCCTCGATCTGCTTCACTGCTGCACTGACCGTTTTATTAATATTTGCTGTTTCACAGTTTACTTTTCGATTAACAGAATTCCGCATTTCTTTCAGTATCCGGATGTTCTCCAGATTCATCAGAGCAACATTTGCTTCCATCACTGCCAGAATATCTACAATCTGTGCGCCTTCTTTCACATAGACCACATATGATTTTTTACGCAGTACAATCTTGGCATCAATCTGAAAGCTGCGAATGAGCTCCTGCAGCTGTTCTGCCTTTTGCTGATCCGAACATACAATCTCAAAATGATATCCCTTTTCAGGATCACTGATTGAACCGGACGCCAGAAAAGCCCCGCGAATAAACGCCCGCTTACAGCAGCTTTGCTGTGTGACCAGGGTATTATCTGAACAGAGCGCCTCTCCGTCTTCCCTGCTTACAGAAAGTTTCGTTCCCTGAAGAATGTTCTGTATCTTCTCCGTGTCCTTTATCTCCACAAAATAGACATTTCCCTTCTTCATCTGACGACTTTCGCGGACAATTATTTCAGTATCTATATTAAATGTTTTTTGCAATAATGTAAAGCCTTTTCTTACGACTGCTGCATTTTCCGTCTGCAGTCTCAGACTTCCATCAGATGTGATTCTGCCGCAGGCGCTTAAAAGAGCTGCTGTCTCTGCAATTCTGCAGTGTCTGGCAGAACTGATCTGTCTGGAAAGTTCTTCTTTCACCTTCCCCGAAAAAGACAATTCCTCGTTCTCCTGTCTGCTTATTTTTCCGCCTCTTACTGTTTCTTCAGAAGAGCATCTTTCCCAATATCCCGGTGCTCCAGACGGATGCCATACTCTCTTGTTTCCTGCAGCCTGTCATAAAGAACTCTTGCCAGAGTTACAGACCTGTGCTTTCCCCCGGTACAGCCAATGCCGATCACCAGACTGGTTTTTCCTTCTTTCGCATAGTTTGGAATCAGAAATTTCATCATATCTTCCAGTTTGTCTGCAAAATCAGCCGCTACCTGACAGTCCATTACATACTGAAAAACATCTTCATCCATGCCTGTATGTGGCCGCAGTTCATCAATATAATAAGGATTCGGAAGAAACCTCACGTCAAAAACAAGATCTGCATCATCCGGTATTCCATATTTGAAACCAAAAGAAAGAACTGAGATCACCATATTGCTGAATTTTCCGTTATCAACAAAAATCCTGTTGATCTCTTTTTTCAGCTCTCTGGTAAGAAGATGAGAGGTATCTATAATATAGTCGGCTCTTTCTTTCAGGAATTTCATCTTTTCCCGTTCTCTGTGGATTCCTTCATCCACTCTTCCATACATTGCCAGTGGATGACTTCTGCGGGATTCTTTATAACGCTTTACCAGAACACGGTCATCCGCATCCAGAAAAAGAATTTCAAATTCATACCCGGCCTCGCCAAGCTGTTCCAGCACCTTTTCCAGTTCTCTAAGATCCCGGCCGCTTCTGGCATCAATTCCAATCGCCGCATTCTGTACGTCCTCTCCCTGCATTCCCGCCATCAGGGACACAAATTTACTCATAAGAGGAATCGGAAGATTATCCACACAAAAATAGCGGGCATCCTCCAGCATTTTCAGAGCAGTACTTTTACCTGCTCCTGATAATCCGGTTACTATTACAAGACGCATTCCTTATCTCCCGTTAAAGTCTCCCAGGAACTTCACCTCAGGTTCCAGGGTAACTCCGTATTTTTCTCTTACCACCCGGATCACATGATCCATCAGACTTCTCACATCTTCAGCAGTGGCTCCGCCTGCATTTATCACGAAACCGCAGTGTTTTTCTGAAACCTGCGCGCCTCCTGCACGGTATCCCCGAAGGCCGCTGTCCATGATCAGCTTTCCCGCAAAATATCCCTCAGGCCGTTTAAAGGTACTGCCTGCGCTTGGATAATCAAGAGGCTGCTTTTCTGTGCGACGCTCTGACAGCTCCTTCATGACAGCACGGATTTTTTCCTCATCGCCCTTTTTCAGTGAGATCACAGCCTCAAGCACAAGATATCCGGCTGTCTTGATGATGCTGGTCCGATATCCCATTTCCAATTTATCCGCAGGGATCGTAAGGATTTCTCCCTCCCTGGTCATTACCGTAACCTCTTTCAGAACGTCTTTCAGTTCTCCGCCATAGGCGCCTGCGTTCATCACGGCAGCTCCGCCGATGGTTCCCGGAATTCCTCCGGCAAACTCAAATCCTGTGAGAGAAGCATTTCTTGCCGCTACTGCAACAGACGAAAGCAGTGCGCCTGCGCAGGCATGAATTTCTTCACCGTCCAGACAGATTTCTTCCATATTGCGGTCCATCTGAATGATCACACCTCTGTATCCACTGTCACTGACCAGAAGATTGCTGCCATTTCCCAGAACAAAAAACGGGAGCTTTTCTTCTTTGCAAAGTCTCAGAACTTCCCTGATTTGCTCATAATTTTCCGGCATAACAAATACGTCTGCCGGTCCGCCGATCCGGAATGTGGTATGCTGGCTCATCGGCTCATCAAAAAGCACTCTGTTGTTTCCGAAAATTTCGATAAATTTCTGTCTCATTTCTTCTTTCACAGGTTCTTTCCTCTATCTTTCTATTTTTTATTTAACCCTTTTCCATTTTCTGTCAGGATATCTCTGACAACCTCCCCGGCGATCAGCATTCCTGCCACACTGGGCACAAAAGAAATACTTCCGCCGACTATCTCTCCGTTTCTGGCCTCGGTCACCTTCTTCGGACACCGTTCCCGGGAATACAGAACCTTTACTTTGCGGATTCCTTTTTTGCGAAGCTCTGTACGCATTTTCTTCGCAGCCGGACATATATTGCCTGTTCTGGAAATATCCGTAATCTCAAATCTGGAAGGATTCAGTTTTCCCTCTGTTGCCAGACAGGAGATTATCGGCGTATGGCATAGTTTTGCCTGTTCGATCAGAAGAAGCTTGGATTCCATCGAGTCAATGGCGTCCACAATATAATCATAGCCTCTCAGGTCAAACATCCCCGACGTATCCTTATTGTAAAAGGTTTCGTACGTATGGACCAGAATATTCTCATCAATATCCCGGATCCGTTCCTTGGCAACCTGTACCTTTTTCCTGCCAATGGTAGAATGCAGGGCAAAAAGCTGCCGGTTAATATTTGTTGCAGATACTACATCGTGATCCACCAGCGTAAGGCTTCCCACGCCGCAGCGGGCAAGAGCCTCCACTGCATAGGAACCCACACCGCCCAGACCAAACACGGCAATCTGCGCTCTTCCCAGACGATCCACTCCTGTCTGTCCCAGTAATAATTCCATTCGGGAATATACGTCGTACATACGCAAACCTCCTGCGTCATTGTTTATCTTTTTAATTATACTATCCGCTGTAGAAAAAGTACAGGTTTTCATAGTTTTTTAAGAATTAGTGTATAATTTTCATGTTTTTTTACATAATACACACTAAATTCCGCGAAAGGAGAATTTCTCATGTGGCAGCAGATATTTCTGGGTCTTCTCGGACTTTGCTCCGGAACCATTATTGCCAGCGGTGTGGCAGGACTTCTGATCGGTCTTTCCATTATCCCCCGATATGCAGGCATTACCCATACCGCTGATCATATCCTTCTTTATGAAGATATGTGTTTTCTGGGAATCTTTCTTGGAAATCTTTTTTGTCTTTTCCGGTTCCCCCTGCCTCTGGGAACTCCTTTTTTACTTTTATTCGGTGTGTTCTCCGGTATTTTCCTTGGAGGATGGATCCTGGCTCTTGCTGAAGTAGCTGACATGTTTCCTGTTTTTACAAGAAGAATCCGTCTGACACAGGGACTTCCTCTTATCATCCTGTTTATTGCCCTGGGAAAACTGACCGGTACACTTTTCTTCTATTATTTCGGGTGGCAGTAAGACCCATTATATTCATAAATATCTGAAAAGTCAAAATAAATTGAAAGGAAAAATTTATGGCAAATTCTGAACAGCTAAAAAAACAAAAAGAATATGAGAAATATGTAAAGCGGGTAACCCCTGTCCACAGCCTTCCCCTGAATATGATAAAAGCATTTTTTACAGGCGGACTGATCTGTATGTCTGGACAATTTCTTCTGAATACGGCCCAGAGCCTTGGCGCAGACAAGGAAGAAGCCGGAAGCTGGTGCTCTCTGATTCTTATTCTGATCAGTGTAATCCTCACCGGTCTGAACCTGTATTCCAAAATCGGAAAATTCGGCGGAGCCGGTGGTCTTGTGCCCATTACAGGCTTCGCTAATTCTGTGGCAGCCTCTGCCATTGAGTTTCAGGCAGAGGGGCAGATCTTTGGTATCGGCTGCAAGATCTTTACCATTGCAGGACCTGTGATCCTTTACGGAATCCTCAGTTCCTGGCTGGTTGGATGTGTCTATTATATTCTTAAACTTATGGAGGTGATCGTATGACTGCCGGAAAACTGACAGGAAGCGCCAGCATTTCCTTTGAACAGCCTGTATACATTGAAAGCGCAGCTGCTATTGCCGGAAAAAAAGAAGGAGACGGCCCTCTTGGAAACCTTTTTGACATGGTTTCCAAGGACCCTCTCTTCGGAACCCAGACCTGGGAGGCAGCAGAAAGCACTCTTCAAAAAGAAACCGCAGGGCTTGCAATCGGAAAAGCCGGACTGACTCCCCGTGATATCCGAATGGCCTTTGCCGGCGATCTGCTTGCCCAGACCATTGCCTCCTCTTTCGGGATTGCAGAAATGGACATTCCGTTTTATGGACTGTACGGCGCCTGCTCCACTATGGGGGAAGCACTGTCTCTGGGAGCAATGGCGGTCTCAGCCGGTTACGGAGAACATATTCTCTGCGCTGCTTCCAGCCATTTTGCCACAGCAGAAAAGGAGTTCCGTTTTCCTTTAGGCTATGGCAGCCAGCGTCCTCTGTCCGCTACCTGGACCGTGACCGGAAGCGGTGCCTGTGTCATCGGCTCCAGACCGCCGGTTCCCCAGGAGCGTTCAGAACACTCTCCGCTTTGCTGCAGTTCCGGCTGCGCCGTCATTACAGGGATCACCACAGGAAAGGTAATCGACTATGGTTTCCATGATTCTCTTAATATGGGCGGCTGCATGGCTCCGGCTGCCTGCGATACCATATGGCAGAATCTTTATGATTTCGGCCGCACCCCGCAGGATTACGACGCTGTTTTTACCGGAGATCTGGGGATGGTAGGCCAGCGGATCCTTCAGGATCTTCTTTTTGAAAAGCATATTGATATCAGCAAAGTCCATCAGGACTGCGGACTTCTGATCTATGACAACACCTCTCAGGACACCCATTCCGGCGGAAGCGGCTGCGGCTGTGCAGCTTCCGTGCTTGCAGCCTACATTCTTCCGGAGGTTGTCCGGGGCACATGGAAAAGAATCCTCTTTGTGCCAACAGGAGCCATGCTCTCCAAGGTCAGCTACAACGAAGGAGAGGCTGTTCCGGGAATTGCTCACGCAGTAGTCATTGAACACAGAGATTTTTAACAGGAGGAACATCTCATGGATTATTTTAATGCATTCTGGGTAGGCGGCCTTATCTGCGCTCTTGTCCAGATTCTTCTTGACAAAACAAAACTTCTTCCCGGCAGAGTCATGGTCATTCTCGTATGCTCCGGAGTTATCCTCAGCGCCGTCGGACTTTACCAGCCTCTTACGGACTATGCCGGGGCAGGCGCATCCGTGCCTCTGACCGGTTTCGGCCAGATATTATGGAAGGGCATGAAAAAAGCCATTGACCAGGATGGGCTTCTTGGTCTTTTTACCGGCGGATTTACCGCCTGCTCTGCAGGAGTTTCCGCTGCTCTGATCTTCTCCTGGATCGGAAGCCTTATTTTCCGCCCTAAAATGAAAGACTGATCTTTCAGAAAGGACCTCAGCTATGAACGACACCTTATATCTTCAGCTTGACCAGAACATCGAAGTTCATCATCCTCATGTATACCTTCAGGATATTGCCCGTCTGTCCTGTACCAACGCAAAGCTTCTCAACCGCCTTCGGGTTCTTCCGGTTGCCAACCTGGACCCGGAAAAACCCGGCCGGTATGTGATGACTGCCATGGATCTGGTAGATCTGATCCAGAAAAAAGAGCCGGAACTTACCATCACCCATATAGGCGAACCTGATTTTATTCTTACCTACAAAAAAACAGGAGCTTCCCATCAGCTCTTTCATATTGTCAAAACTGCTTTCGTCTGTCTGATTTCCTTTTTTGGCGCAGCCTTCTCTATTATGACCTTTAATACAGATGCGGACGTAGGAAAGCTTTTCAGGCAGATTTATGAACAGGTAACGGGCAGCGTCTCCAATGGCTTTACGATTCTTGAAATCACCTACTCTGTAGGCCTTGGACTGGGCGTTCTGTTTTTCTTTAATCATTTCAGCAGGGTAAAGATCACTTCAGATCCTTCCCCCATGCAGGTGCAGATGCGTATCTACGAAGACCAGGTAAACTCCACTGTCATCGAAGATATTAACCGGAAACAGGCGGCTGAGCATCAGGAACCGTCATAATACTCTCTCAGCCGCTTTATGATGCGTTTTTCCATTCTGGATACCTGAACCTGCGATATTCCCAGTCTGCCTGCGATTTCTGTCTGAGTCATATCCTGAAAATACCGCATGCAGATCAGCCTTCTTTCATCCTTTTCAAGTTTTCCCAGAACCTCTTCCAGCAGAATCCTGTTCAAAAGCTTTTCCTGCCGGTTTTCTTTTTCCTCAAGTCTGTCCGCCAGAGTGATCTCCGTTCCCTCTCCCTGGTACACAGTCTTATAAATGGATTCCACCGGAGCTCCTGCCTCCATTGTCATGGCAAGCTCTTCCGGAGCCATGCTGACTGCGCGAGCAAGCTCCTCCATGTCAGGCTCCCTTCCCAGACTCCGCTCCAGCTCTGCCCTGGCCTGAAATACTTTGCTGCAGTTTTCCTTTATGGATCTGCTGACCTTCAGCATCCCGTCATCTCTGAGAAATCTCCGTATTTCTCCTGCGATCATAGGCACCGCATACGTGGAAAATTTTACGGCAAATTCTGTGTCAAACTTATCCACTGCCTTTAAAAGCCCGATGCTTCCGATCTGAAAAAGATCCTCCATTTCTACGCCCCGGCCTAAAAATCTTTTTGCCACACTGTAGATAAGTCCTGTATTCTCCTCAAAAACTGTATCTCTTGCCTCTTTATCCCCCTGGTGCGCAAGCCCGATCAGGGCAAGAGTATGCTCCATTCCCCCTCCTTATCTTCGGATCGTCTTTTTCATGTGGACAGAAGTTCCTACTCCCACTTCAGAATCAACAGTTACCTCATCCATAAAAGCTTCCATAAATGTAAATCCCATTCCCGAACGCTCTTTTTCCGGTTTTGTTGTATACAGGGGCTCCATGGCTTTTTTGACATCAGAAATGCCTACTCCCTGATCTGTAATGTCCACAAAGATCTCTCTTCCTTTCAGCTTCAGATCCATGCGTATCTTATGTATCTCGCCCTCATATCCATGAATAATACAGTTAGTCACAGCCTCAGACACTGCCGTTTTCAGATCCGCAACCTCCTCCAGAGTGGGATTCAGCTGCGTGCAGAAAGAAGCTGCCGCAATACGTGCCATCCCTTCGTTTACCGGACGGCTGTCAAAAACAATTGTCATTTCATTGGTGTTTTCCATAGTCACTTCTCCTCTCCCTCAGCTTTCTGAATTTCTATATATCTGTGAACCCCTGACAGATGCAGAAGCTTGTCAATATGAGGATTCACCTTTACTGCGCAGATGCACCCCTGCCTCATTCCCAGAGCCCGGTAACGCCCCATCAGAAGTCCGATGCCAGAGCTGTCCATAAATCCTGTATTCTGAAAATCAAACAGCATGGTCCTGATGTATACGTGGCTCATGATCCGGTCTGATTCTCTGCGTATCTCATCTGACACCGGATGATCCACATCTCCCGGAAGATGCACAGTCAGACTTGCTCCCTCCAGTTCAAACATTTCATTCATGATTATTTTCCCCCTTATTCTGCATTTTATTCCATTTTTCCACATTTTTTTGCCTGATGATAAACATATATTTATTTCTCCGCTGATTTGTTGTTGTCAGAATCCTGGCTGATACTCAGGCGTTTTTCCAGGAAGGTTCACACAAAATGTCCTGTTTTCCCGGTCAAAAAAAGGGATGTGCCTGCGCACATCCCCCTGCTTCGAGGTTTTTCTCATGTTTTCTGCATTATTCATAATAGGAGCCGTCATCATAGCTTCCATCATCATAATATCCGTCATCATAGTAACCGGATTCATCATAGCTTCCGTCATCGTAGCTTCCGTCATCATAATATCCGGAGTCGTCATAGCCGGAATCGTCCGTACTTCCTTCTGTACTGCCGGAATCTCCGCTGCTTTCCCCGCCGGATGACTCCTCTGTCTGCGGCTGCTCCGGATCTCCGATCCCTGCCACCCCTGTAGCATCCCGGATCGTAATGTAAATGGGCTTCAGGGACTCCGGAAGAACGTCCACCTGAACATTCTTTACTGCTACTGCCGCCTCATCCAGATTCTGCTGCTGGTAAAAGGTGTACGCCGTAAGAAGCGACTCGTAGCTTTTGCTCTTTGCCTGTTCTTCTGTCAGCTGTTTCGATACGGTCTCTGCTGTATTATCAGATTCCTCCGCTTCACCCTGAACCTTTGTAAGCTCTGCCCCCTGAGTTGCAAGAGACTCACTGTACTGAACAATCTGCTGGTTTGCTTCCTGATAAATCCCCTGTTTTATGGCAGGAACTGCAAGAAGCCAGAAAGCTACTGCGCCTGCTGCCATTCCGGACATGATCAGAAGAAAAACCGGAAGTCTGGATCTTTCATGATAAACCGGCGTCTGGACTGTATACTCGCTTTCTGCCGGATCGTATTCCATATTTTTATTTTTGTTATCCCGGAAAAATCCTTTTTTCTGCTTTTCCAGTCTGGTTGTCACGCCAGTCTGTTCATCGACTTCCCTTAAAAATCTGAGAGTTGTGGTATTTGTCTTGTCAATTTTTGCCGCTTTTCTGAGCGTTCTCCTTGCCCGGCTCCACTCTCCGTTTTTTATCTGGATCAGAGCCAGAAGATGATACCCCTTGATCAGCTTGGGATTCTGAGAAAGAATCCGGCGAAGCTGAATGGAGGCCATATCCTCATGACCTTCTCTGCACAGAAGAAGCGCGTGGTTATATTTCCGGATGGTGTCATTGATAGCCTTCAGTTTATTTCCGTTTGCCTGAAGTCTGCCAATATACTCAGACGCAAGATTTCTTGTGGGCTGAAGATTCTTGCTGATCACCCATTCACTGAGCGCGGCAACCACCTCGCCTGTTTCAAAATACACAAGCCCCAGAAGATTTCTTGCCCTGATGTTTCTTTTATCATAAATAAGGCTCTGTTTCAGACAGGCAATCGCCCCTGACAGGTCACGGATGCTTGCCTTTTCCAGCCCCTGATTATAAAAGCTCTTGGAAAGATAATCCACTTTTTTCTGAATCAGTACATTGTACCCGCAGCTTGGACAATAATCCAGGTCCATGTCTGTAAGAAATGCACCGCAATTCACACAATTCATCTGTAGAATTCTCCTTATTATTTTACACGCCTGTTACTCTTGGCCTCTCTTAATACTTCCTGAAGCACATCAAGAATATCAGTGAGCTCTCTGTCGTAAATCGCACCTTCTGCTTCCCGCACGTCAAGACATGGCTCAAACTTCTTCAGCTCTTCCTCATAATCTATCATTTGTTTCCGCCTCCTTGCTCAATGTTTTCCGAGCATACAGGTACACCCCTGAGTGTTTCCGCCTCCTTAGTGCTCAGTCATTTTCTGGATGATCGCTTTGATCTCTCCCACCAGATACAGAGATCCTACGCAGAAAAGCATTCCCTCTTTCCCTCTGTATTCAAGGGCTCTTCTGAATGAAGACTCCACATCCTCGCAGCTTTCTGCGCAAAGGCATCCCTCTTTCCGGAAAATATCCGCAAGCTGCTCCGCCGGAACCTTTCTGTAGCCTCCTACCTGGGTCACGATCACATGCTGAAACCGAATCCGTCCTGCAACAGTCCGGATCATGTCTGTATAATCCTTATCATCTACAGCAGAAAACAACAGCGTCAGAGGATAATCCTTCTGAAAATGTTCTGCTGTCTCCACAAACTTTTCTACTCCGTCTTCGTTGTGAGCGCCGTCCACGATCACTCCCGGAAGAACGGTTTCCATACGTCCCTGCCAGCGTGTTTCCCTGAGGCCACGAAGAACAGAGTCCTTCGGAAGGTTTACCATATCTTTGAGAACCTCTGCGGTTTTCAGCGCCAGCGCCGCATTCATCACCTGATATCCTGCAATAAACGGAATGGAAAATGCTGTGTTTCCATAATACTCATTCTCCATACAAAAATCAATGCCCGCACTGGTATTTCGCAGAATTTCCGTATTTTCCTTTTTTACTTCATAATACGGACTGCCCAGAGCCTCAGCCTGCTTCCGGATCACCTTGGCTGCCTCCGGATTATTTCCGTCATAGATCACAGGCACTCCCGGAACAATGATCCCTGCCTTTTCTCCTGCAATCTCTGCAATGGTATTCCCCAGATACTGCATATGGTCAAAGCTGATGGATGTGATCACACAGGCAGCGGGCTCCTCCACTGCTGTTGTGGCGTCCAGACGTCCTCCAAGACCGGTTTCCAGCATGACATAATCTACACCTGCCTCGGCAAAGATCACCATTCCCATAAGAAACAGCATCTCAAAATACGTGGGATGGTAACTTCCCTCTGCCACAAGCTCGTCTGCAAGAGCCTTTACCTTTTCAAATGCGCTCATAAACGCCTGGTTATCAATATTCTTCTCATTGATCTGAAAGCGTTCATTGATCACAACCAGGTGTGGAGAGGTAAAAAGTCCACAGGAATATCCCGCCTCTCTGAAAATGGAAGTCAGAAAAGCACAGGTACTTCCTTTTCCGTTGGTTCCTGCCACATGAATGACTTTAAACTTTTTTTCCGGATTTCCCAGACGCCCCAGACACTCTTTTGTATGGGAGAGTTTATTTTTTGTTGTAAACTTTGGAGTTTCTTCAATATAAGCAACCGCTTCTTCGTAATTCATAAAAAAATTCACCACTTCATCTAATGTTTTCGCAGCGGCATCAGAGGCTGTCTCTGATATACCGCTACGATATCATTATATATGAGTGGTGAAATATGTCCAGTACCAATCGTAATCTTTTATTCGGCAGGATCAGTTATCTTCCGTCGGCAGTTTCCATTTATTTTCATCAAACAGCATATAGCAGGAACGGTCATAGCTCTTGCTCAGCGCCTTTCGGGTTGAGCTGTTGCTTCGCTGCACCACAGAAAGCCTGTCGAAATCTTCCAGCTCTGTGCCGGAGATCATCAGTGTTGTGGGATTCACATAAATGGTATCGTGCCATTCTCCATTCAGTTTTACCTGACTGGACGGCGTAAAATTGGTTCCCGTGATCCGGTAGGTATGATCCCAGGCTGATACCAGGGAAACTCCGTCCAGCGTCACATCATAAAGTCCGAGACGCATCTTTGTCCTTTTGAACGGATTTTCTCCCTCATAGGAATGCTGCTCCCCATAAAGCAGGTCATACTGAAGAGTTTCCAGATCCACCTGATAATTCTTTGTATTTCTTCTTGCCTGGTGATAACGGAAAACAGTTCCCTCATGGATTCCCACACGGTCCAGAACCTCTGCAGCCATCTGATAAGCCGCAAGGTTCACGTCTTTTTTCTCAAGGCCAAAGTTATCCCACATAACGTACTGTGTCTGGAAAAGGTATTTATTGTCCACATCCTCCACAGTCAGGCCCATAGTAGGAAGATGATCTCCATACATAACAAGAACAACATCCTCCGGATAATCTTCAAGCCTGTCTGTAAGCTCTTTGACAAAATTATCCATCTCATGGATCTGGTTCACATAGTACTCCCACTGGTTATTCTTGGAGGCAGTAGGAGAACCGGTCACAGTGATCTCATGCTCTTCAAGCTCCGGTTCCTCCGGGTAGGCTCCGTGTCCCTGCACAGAGATGGTATAAACATAATCCGGCTGATCCTCTGTGGAATCCAGGCATTTCAGGATCTCATCTGTAAGAACCCGGTCTCTTGTCCAGCCCAGCGGGTTTTTATCATCCTCCTCAGGCATATACTCTGCAGAGGTAAAAGTGTCAAATCCCAGATTCGGGAAAATACTTCTTCTTCCGTAGAAATTCGCCTCATTGTTATGTATGGCATGACTGGAATATCCCAGCTCTCCAAGAACATACGGAGCGCTTTCACAGGTTGTCTCCTTCAGAATACTCTTATAAGGATATTCTCCCGGTCCGAAATACCGAAGGCTCATGCCTGTAATGGACTCAAACTCTGTATTTGCCGTACCTGCGCCTACAGAAGGCACTTTATAATATCCGGAGGTATACTCCTTCATCAGCTTGCGGAAGTTAGGTATGGGATCTTCGGATATCTCCAGATAATTTACAAGCTCCGGATCAAAGAAAGATTCCAGCTGCAGGAAAATAATGTTGGGATATTCTCCCTCTCTGGTTTCCGGCAGGTTCTCCTCGGTTTTTTCAATCCTTTTGATTTCTTTTTCCGAGTAATCTCTCGGACAGCTGATTCCGGTATCAAAGATCGTAACCCCGAGACAGTAAGGATATCCGTAATCCTCATAGGCAAAGGCTATGTTTCCAAAATAATTGGACAGCACTCTTTTTTCCAGCGCAAGCTGTGTCACTCCGGCAAAAAGCACAAATCCGGCAAGTACCAGAGGAATATTCCAGCGGTATTTCAGCTTTCCTTTAAACTTCGGTCCTTTGACGATCAGCGCCAGAAGTGTCAGTGCAAAAAGCCCCAGTACGATCAGTGCCACAATCACTCCCCATTTGGGAAGATATTTTTCCAGAAGAGCCATTCCATCTGTCAGAAGATGAAGATCCGGTCCGGTAAACGGTGTAACACGGGTAGCCAGGATCACACCGTTTATGATTCCAAGAAGAAGCCAGAACATCACCAGCAGCACACGGATAAAGCATCTTCTTCTGAACAGGTATACAATCAGAGAAGATGTGAAGATCAGAGCCGCATTGTAGGCAAACACCAGTGGCCTGCCTGTCATAAAATCCCATGCCTCAGTAAAGGAATGTCTGCTGATCGCCTCAATCAGAAAATATCCTGCTGCACTGACCAGTGCATGAAGCAGCAGAGAAATCCTGTTACATATATCATACCATTTCATCTTAACGCTCCTTTATCACTTTTGCATCTGTGAAAGCTGTACGTTTACCTTTTCCATCATTTCTTCGTATTTCTGAAGTTTTTCTTTTTCTGCGTCTACCTTTGCAGCAGGCGCTTTATTTACAAAATTCGGGTTATTCAGCATACCCTGGCAGCGGGCGATCTCTTTTGTGAGACGCTCCTGCTCTTTTGTAAGACGCTCGATTTCTTTTTCTCTGTCAACCAGATCTTCCAGAGGCAGATAAACAACTGCGTCAGAAACCACTACGGAAACTGCATCCTCGCCGATTCCGTCCTTTGTCTCCTGAACCTGGATTTCTTTAGAGAAGGCAAGGTTTACAAAGGATCTTTTGCAGGCCTCATAACGGGCGCAGGTATCTGCGTCTCTTCCCACAATATAAAGGCTGGTCTTGCGGTTTACCGGAACATTCATTTCTGTACGGGTATTGCGGATGCCTCTTACCGCCTCCTTAAAGCCCTCAACTGCCTTTTCTGCCTCCGGGAAGCTTCTCTCTTCTGTGTATACCGGCCACTGGGAGATCATAATAGAATCCTCTTCCGGCAAAAGAGTACAGTAAATTTCCTCAGTGATAAACGGCATGAACGGATGAAGCAGCTTCAGACCTTCGGTAAGAACTGTACGAAGTGTCCACAGAGCCTCTCCGGCTGCCTTTGGATCTTCCTCTGCCTTCCACAGACGAACCTTTGCCATCTCAATGTACCAGTCGCAGAGCTCATCCCACAGGAAGTCATAAACCTTCTGAACAGCAATACCAAGCTCATATTTTTCCATGTTTTCTGTTACTTCACGGACTACTGTATTCAGTCTGGAAAGAATCCACTGATCCTCCATGCACAGCTCCTTCAGGTTCTCAGGAGCAGAGACTGTTCTGCCTTCCAGATTCATCATGATAAATCTGGATGCATTCCAGATCTTATTTGCAAAGTTACGGCTGGATTCTACTCTCTCCCAGTAGAAACGCATGTCATTTCCCGGAGCATTTCCGGTGATCAGTGTCAGACGAAGAGCATCGGCTCCGTATTTGTCAATTACTTCAAGAGGGTCGATACCGTTTCCAAGAGACTTGCTCATTTTTCTTCCCTGAGAATCCCTTACAAGGCCGTGGATCAGAACGTGGTGGAAAGGCGCCTTTCCGGTCTGCTCCATAGCAGAAAATACCATACGGATAACCCAGAAGAAAATAATGTCATAGCCTGTCACAAGCACGTCTGTAGGATAGAAATATTCCATTTCCTCCGTTTTGTCCGGCCATCCCAAAGTAGAGAACGGCCACAGTGCGGAGCTGAACCAGGTATCCAGAGTATCCTCATCCTGATGAAAATGAGTGCATCCGCATTTCGGACATTTTTCCGGCATCTCACGGGCAACAACCACCTCGCCGCACTCATCACAGTAGTAAGCCGGGATTCTGTGTCCCCACCAAAGCTGACGGGAAATACACCAGTCACGGATATTTTCCAGCCAGTGAAGATAGGTTTTGCCAAAGCTTGCAGGAACAAATTCCAGCTCGCCCTTATTGAGAACGTCAATAGCAGCTTTTGCCATCTCGTCCATACGAACGAACCACTGAGGCTTGATCATAGGCTCTACCGTAGTGCCGCAGCGGTCATGAGTTCCAACGCTGTGGGAATGGGGAACTACCTTCACCAGAAGTCCCTGTGCCTCAAGATCTGCCACCATTGCCTTACGCGCTTCATAACGGTCCATTCCCGCATACTTGCCGCCAAGAGAATTGATGGTAGCGTCGTCATTCATGATATTGATCTCAGGAAGGTTGTGACGTTTTCCAACCTCAAAGTCGTTAGGGTCATGGGCAGGTGTGATCTTCACGCAGCCTGTTCCAAATTCTTTATCCACATACTCGTCTGCCACAACCGGAATTTCACGGTCTGTGAGAGGCAGCTTCAGCATTTTTCCAACCAGATCCTTATATCTCTCGTCATCAGGATTTACCGCTACTGCAGTATCTCCCAGAAGTGTTTCCGGACGGGTGGTGGCAATCTCCACAAAGCGTCCCTCTTCTCCAACGATAGGATAATTGATGTGCCAGAAAAATCCGTCCTGATCCTCATGCTCTACCTCTGCATCGGAAATAGAAGTCTGGCATACCGGACACCAGTTGATGATCCTGGAGCCTTTGTAGATATAGCCTTTTTCATAAAGCTTGATAAACACTTCCTGAACTGCCTTGGAGCAGCCCTCGTCCATGGTAAAGCGTTCTCTTTCCCAGTCTGCAGATGCGCCGAGCTTTTTCAGCTGGTTGATGATCTTTCCGCCGTACTCTTCCTTCCATGCCCAGGCATGTTTTAAAAATTCCTCGCGGCCGATCTCGTGCTTGTCAATTCCTTCTTTTTTCAGCTTGTCAATAACCTTGACCTCTGTGGCGATTGCCGCATGGTCAGTTCCAGGCTGCCACAGCGCCTCATAGCCCTGCATTCTCTTAAAACGAATCAGAATATCCTGCATGGTCTCGTCCAGAGCGTGTCCCATGTGAAGCTGTCCGGTAACATTGGGCGGCGGCATCACAATGGTAAAGGGTTTTTTATCTGGATTTACTTTTGCATGGAAATAACCATTATCCATCCATTTTTTGTACAGACGCTCTTCCAGTCCTTTCGGATCGTACGTCTTTGCAAGTTCTTTGCTCATAATAAACCTCCTGTATGTGTTTTCTGTAAATAGTGAGGGGAAAAATCGTTATCATTTACCTGGAAGATCAGTACAGAACATACTGTCTTTCCGGTAAATAAAGAAGCCCCTCACACCTAAGTGTGAAGGGCGAATCTTGTCGCGGTACCACCTTCATTATGCAGGAAACAGTCAGTTTATCACACTTATTTCTCTGCACATCTCATTTTCCTTTAACGCAGGATTTACGTGAAAGCCTGCTGCCGGTTTCTGTACTTCATTTCCGGCCATCAGCCTCCCGGCTCCAAAGCTACCTTCTGCTGCGTCCTTCTGAGAATATCTTCCAGCCAGCGGATATTCCTCTCTGTCAGGGTATTCAGCATACTCCTCTTCTTCCTCGCCTTTGTTATGGTACATACTATAATTGCATTTTTTGCGGTTGTCAAGCAGGAACGCAGAAATTTCACAGATATTTCAGCAACTGATCTGCTGTTCACGACCTTCACAGTAACCTGGCGAAAATACATTCCAACTCACCATTGGGGATAGTATCTTGCCCTGTATATCCCGGAATTTTGGCATATATATGTCATATCACCTCACAGGACAGTGATCCCTGATCTGTAACTCCTTTTACTCTACTGATTTCAGAGATTCTACCATGTCGATCTTTGTCAGCTTCCTGTGCATAAACCAGTTTACAACAACTGAGAAAATACAGGTTATTACAGCACAGTACAAAAAGCTTACAGGACGGATATCCCGCCCGAACATTACTGCGTCCACCTCAACCGTTACAATAATATATCTGTGAAGCAGAACTCCGAATCCCGAGCCAAAAATAATCCCCGCAATAGTCAGAAGAATGTTTTCTCTCAGTACGTATTGAGAAACCTCTTTGTCGTAGAAGCCCAGGACCTTCAGCGTTGCCAGTTCTCTCTGCCTCTCCGTAATATTAATATTATTCAGATTATACAAAACTACAAATGCAAGCATTCCTGCCGAAACGATCAGTACTACAATAACAATCCCCAATGTGCTGAGCATTCGTTCCACCTGGGCAGCCAGACTGGAGGTATAGCTGATACTGAGGGCTCCCGGCTGTTCAATGATCTCTTTTCCGATTTCCTCTGCCTGCTCCAGATATTCATCCTTTACAGAAAATACAACATCCTGATAATCCGGTTTTTCCCCAAAGGTCTGTTCATATACCTTGGGAGTCATATAGATGTAGTGTCCCATGTAGTTTTCTGTGATCACAGCGACCTTTGCCCGAAACTCTTCGTTTTCCCGCTCCAGGGTAATGGTATCTCCCACCTGAAGATCCAGAAGCTTCGCTGTCTTTTCACTGATCACCGCACCCTCGTCAGTCAGCTCATAGACCTCTCCTGTAAGACGGTTTCTCAGTGTCACATCCTCCCGGAAGGTTTCCATATTTTCCGGTACATAGAGATAAACACTGATATTGGATTTCCCGTTGGGAGCTGTAATCTTACTGAACTGAATGTTTGTAAACCGTTCCAGTTTTTCATTTTTGTCCAGATATTCCATCAGCTTCTCTCTGTCTTCATCAGAAGCGTCCTCATCCGTAATAATAGTTCCGTCATAGTGCTGAAGCTCAGAATACTGTTTCACCACAATATCTGAAATAGAATCCCGGATGCCAAAGCCTACCAGCATCAGCGCCATGCTTCCGGAAATACCGAATATTGTCATAAACAGACGCTTTTTGTAGCGGAAAAGGTTTCTGAGGCTTGACTTCCAGGTAAAATTCAGATGTTTCCACAAAATCGTGATTTTTTCTACCAGAACTCTTTTGCCCTCTTTTGGCGCCGGCGGACGCATAAGAGAAGCCGGTGTCTCAGAAAGTACCCGATAACAGGAAATAACAGTAGCGCCAACTGTACAGACAATTGCAGCAACTGAAGCCGTCAGAGCAAATTTCAGCTCATAATGAATCTGAAGGCTGTCTTCTACATTGTGGTACATAATTCCATAGGCTTTGATGATTATATATGGAAGAATTTTTTCACCGATAAGAACACCTGCAGCGCTTCCTCCTACTGTGGCAAGAAACGCATAGTTCAGATATTTGGACGCAATAGAAAACTTCCCGTAGCCCAGGGCCTTCAGCGTTCCGATCTGAGTCCTCTGTTCCTCTACCATTCGTGTCATGGTAGTAAGACTGATCAGAGCTGCCACAAGGAAAAAGATCACAGGGAAAACCTCTCCTATACTTTTGATCCTGTCTGCATTGTCTCCGTAATCAGAATATTCCGGAAGATCGTTTCGGTCTGTGACGATCCATTCAGGTTCTTCGATCTCTGAAATTTCCTTTCTGGCGTCTTCTATCTTCTGCTCGCCTTCCGCAATTTCATCCTCTGCCTCTTTTTTGCCGTCCTCGTATTCCTTCCAGCCATCTTTCAGCTTTTGCTCCGCTTCTTTTAAATCCTTTTCTGCATCTGCAAGCTTCTGTCTGTTCTCTCTGAGTTCAGCCTCTCCATCTGTTATTTTCTGCTGGCTGGTCTCAATCCCCTGCTCACCGGAATTCAGCTTCTGCTCGTTTGCTTCGATTTCTCCCTGAGCAGAGTTCAGCTTTTGTCTGTTTGCGTCGATTTCCGCCTGACCGCTGTTTAAAACTGCCAGACTTTCCTGAAGCTTCTTTTCATTTGCGGTCAGCTTCTTTTCGTTTGCGGCAATCTGTTTTTTTGCAGGCTCCAGCTTCGCCTCTTCCTGTTTCAGCGTTTCCCTGCCGGCATCAATGGCTTTCTGGCCTTCTTTTAAAGTCTCAACTGTCTGAACCAGCTCTGCCTTTTTTTCCTCTGCCTGAGCAAGTCCGTTCCTAGCAGCCGTAAGTCCGGCTTCCAGCTCCGGCTTCTTTGCCGCTGCCGCCGTACATGTATCCAGGGCTGCCTGGGCCTGAGCTGCCGCTCCATTGGCTACATTCAGTTCCCCGCGGGCTGTTTCCAGATTTCCCTGTGCTGCTTCCAGATTTCCTCTTGCTGTTTCCAAAGCATTCTGATAAGAAGCAAGCTCCTCTTCTGTAATCTCTCCGGCTTCAAATCTTCGGACAGCCTCTTCCAGAGCCGCCTGGACTGTGTCAAAACCGGCCTGCGCTTCACTGACCGCTGACTGAGCCGCATCAAAAGCGGCCTGTTTTTCTGCCGCAGTACGCTGAGCTGCTTCCAGAGCCTGTGTCAGCGCCTGAAGCTGCGCCTCTGCCTCTTCCGCCTGACGGATTCCTTCTTCAAGCTGAGAAATCTGATTCTGAAGCTGCGCAATCTGACCTTCAACAGCCTGAATTCCCTTTTCGGCCTGAGCAAGACCGGTATCCAGCTGATCCTGCTTTTCATCCAGAGCAGCTTTGCTCTCCTCTATTTTCTGTTGTCCGTCTGCAAGCTGCTTCTTTGCCTGATTTAACTGGCTGCGTCCCTCCTGAAGCTGTTTTTTACCGCTGTTATACTGACTCCAGCCATCTGACAGCTTTTCCTGAGCTTCATTTAGCTGGCTCCAGCCGTCTGCGGCCTGCTGCTTGGCTGCTGCAAGCTGGTCTCTTCCCTCTGCCAGAGTCTCCTTTGCAGAGGCAAGCTGCTCTTTGCCGTCGGAGATTTCCTTTTCCCCGTCTGAAAGCTGTTTTTTACCGTCCTCGTATTCCTTTTTGCCGTCTGAATACTCTTTTTCACCGTCTTCAAGCTCTTTCCGGGCGTCTGCAAGTTCTTCCTCCGCTTCCTTTTTACCGTCTGAAAGCTCCTTCTCTGCATCTGCAAGCTCTTTTTCCGCCTCAGTCATCACATCCTCATATCTGATCTGACAACGTTCCGCCTGAATTCCCTCCACCTTGTCCTGAAGCTTCTCAATAAGCCGGTCATAGGCGTCTGTGTAGCTGGTCACCTGATCCACACCATGAGCTCTGATATAGATCTGGGTAAAAACCTCCTGGTCAAAATCCTCAGGCAGCACATAGGCAAATCCGTTTACCTCGCCGGATCCCAGGGTTGTATTTCCTCTGTTAAAGGATATGTAAAGAGGGGATCTGCCAAGTCCGGTGACGGTATATGTTTTCTTTTTCAGAAAAGGATCCTCTGTGTCCTCTCTTAATTCAATCTGATCTCCGATCTGATATCCCTGCGCTTCTGCAACCTCCACATCCAGAAAACATTCTCCGCTTTTTTCCGGAAGCTGTCCCTCTGCTACTGTAAGAGTGTTTACATCCTCGTTGACAGCCTCCACATGGAGAACCTTCTGAGCCTCAGCCTCCCCGCACAGCACGTCGGTTGACCAGGCTCCCTCAGCCCATTCTACTCCTTCAACTTTGCGGACAGCCTCTACATCCTCCTCCGTCAGTCCCAGAGTGCCCATCACCTTCAGATCCATCATTTTGCTTTCTGTATAATAAGCATCCCCGGAAAGTCTCATATCAGGGGAGCTTGCCTGGATTCCTGAAAAAAACGCAACTCCAAGGGCAACAATACAGAAAATAGAAATAAAACGCGCCTTTGTTTTTCTTATTTCCACCCAGAAATCTTTATGCAGTGCCTTCTTCATCGCGCTCACCTACCATTCGATTTCTTCTACCGGAGTAGGAGCATCATTCTGAACCATAGAAGATACTTTTCCGTTTTTGATCTTGATCACCCTGTCCGCCATAGGAGTAAGGGCAGAGTTATGAGTAATCACAATTACTGTCATTCCTCTTTCCCGGCACATATCCTGCAAAAGCTTCAGGATTGCTTTTCCGGTCTGATAATCCAGCGCGCCTGTAGGCTCGTCACAGAGAAGAAGCTTCGGATTCTTGGCAAGAGCCCTGGCTATCGACACTCTCTGCTGCTCGCCTCCTGAAAGCTGCGCAGGAAAATTCCCCAGTCTGTCCTTCAGCCCCACATCTTCCAGAACTGTTGCCGCATCCAGCGGTTCTTTACAGATCTGAAGAGCCAGTTCTACATTTTCCAGAGCTGTAAGATTGGGCACCAAATTATAAAACTGAAATACAAAACCAATATCCTCTCTCCGATACCCGGTAAGCTGTCTGCTGGAATATTTGGCAATATCCACACCGTCTACCAGCACATGTCCGGAGGTTGCCTTATCCATACCGCCCAGAATGTTCAGCACAGTAGTCTTTCCTGCTCCGCTTGGACCTACGACTACCACAAACTCACCCTTATTGATCTCAAAACTAATGTGATCCACTGCCACAATCTTTACTTCCCCGGAGCCATAAACCTTTGACACATTTTCAAGCTTTACATATGCATGATCCTGACGCTCCATTCTCATCGCCTGCCTTCTGTTGTATGATAAAAAAGAAACCCCTGCCTGAGAGATTTCTTTTTTGTTTGCATTCAGTATAACAGTTTTAAAATATTTCTTCAATCAACAGCGGTCCAGAAAGATATAAAAAATGTATAAACTGCTGTTGTTCACACAGCACTGTCCCACGGGGTGTTTGGGCATGTATCTACCAAAATCTCAAGATATACAGGGCAAAACGCCATCACCAAAGGTGCTTTGCCTTCCAGTAACAGCTGCATTATTTACCCAGACTGCTTCCGTTAAAGCTCAGAGGAAGCAGTTCCTTCAGAAGATAGATTTTATAATCCTCTGTACTTTTTGCTACAATTACCTGAAAGGTATCCGGATCACAAAATTCAGCCATGACCTGACGGCAGATACCGCAGGGCGCGCAGTAATCAAATTCCTCTTTTTCCTGCGATTTTCCCACAATGGCTATGGCGCAGAACTCCTTTTTCTCTTCATAAACTGCCCGGAACAGAGCTGTCCGCTCCGCGCAGTTGCAGGCTCCATAGGAAGCATTTTCAATGTTGCAGCCTCCGTAAATACTTCCGTCTCTGCACAAAAGCGCCGCCCCTACCTGAAAATGCGAATAGGGAGCATACGCCCGTTTCTGTGATGCAAATGCTTCTCCGATCAGTTTGACAGCCTGCTGCTGTGATAACCTGTCTGTGTTCATAAACCGTACCTCCATTGTAAGTTCAGCTCAGTTTCTTATCCAGCTCTTCCCTCAGTTTTTGTTTCATTTCCTCTAATTCCTGCTCTGAAGGACGATTTTCCTCACTGTACATTTTTTCCATAGGATACCACCATACCGGTCCTTTTCCGTTGCTTCCATACTGCTCCAGATCTCCGGCTATTCGCGGAAACAAATGCCAGTGAAGGTGTGTATCACCATTTCCCAACAGCTCATAATTCATTTTTTCCGCTCCAAAAGCACTAGAAACCGCCTCCGCAACCAGAGACATTTCTTCTAAAAACTGAATCTTTACTTTGTCTTCCAGTTGAAATAGCTCTGTTTTATGCTTCTTGCATAAAAATAACGTATACCCTTTAAAATGTTGATGATCACCGATTACAACATATCCTGTTTTCAGTTCTTTTACAAAGTACGGGTTCCTGTCTTCTTTTATCATTTTTATTCTGTCACAAATCAGACACATGGGGTTCTCCTTCCTTTGTTCAGATGATTTTTATTTCTGTCAGTTGTTTCCTGTATCCTCCGCAGAAATACACACCTTAAAAAACTTTGCCATCAGAGGAATATACGTTATTATAAAAATAGAGCCGCTAAGCGCATAAAACATTTTTTTCTTCTCTTCTGGGATCTTCATTCCCGCCATCAGCCCCATAGAAAAAAGGCAGAACTTAACAAGAGCAAGTGTTTTCCAGGTACTTTCCTTACAATATTGGTCTGCAATTTTAAATAACTTTATAAAATATTCATGCCTCCTTTTTACATATAACCTGATACTTCATCTTATTGATCTCGCTCCCTTCTGTCCCGCTTAATAAGTAACAGGACAAAAAGTACAAACCATGCTCCCCAAGCAATCAGACATCCCAGGCCAGCTTTCCACAGATCAATTGCGATTCCCACCAGAAAAGGAACAGCCATCCCCATCATATGTTTTCCATATGACTTACACATATTTTCTTCATCATACTTTCCTGATTTGACGCTGTATCCAGACAAATATTTTGCGGCTCTTCCATTGGATTTATAAAACCATAAGCCAAAGCCAAATGTAATACATGCCATACTTAAATCAAATATGATATAGAACAACATTTTTCCCTCCTATTCTCACAACATCTGTTTTACACCTTCGGTCTATATCTGAGATCCGACACCGTGTACACAGTAATAAACGCCTCCGGATCTTTATGATTCATATAATCCATAAGCTTCTGGTACTCACCTTTATCCACAATTGTGATAATTTCATTTCGTTTTTCCATATTGTAAGCGCCCACAGCCTCGTAAATCGTTGCCCCGCTGTGCAGATTATGAAGAATAAAATCTCTGAGTTCTTTTTCATGTTTTGTAATAATGCACACTCTCCGCTTGATATTCTGTCCAAAAATAAAGTGATCCAGAAGAAGTCCGTTAAAATAGGTACCAAGAACGCTGAGAACAACAGACTTTTTATCATACACAAGCGCTGCAGAAAGAGCTATGCACATCCCGGAAAGCGATATGGCCTTTCCAAGCTCCATATGCAGATATTTATTCATAATCTTTGCCACAATATCCAGTCCCCCGGAGGATGCATTCCGGTTAAAAAGAATACTGCAACCTGCGCTCGCAGCCAGAATGTAGCAGACTACATCCAGCTCCTGGCTTCCGGTCATGGACTGATAAGCCGGAAAAGCTTTTTCATATACTCCCAGAAAAACAGGAAGCATAATGCTTGTATATATGGTTTTTACTCCAAATTCTTTTCCACAGGTCAGAAAACCAATAATCAGAAGCATCACATTCATAATCATGGTAATTGTGGAAAGAGGCAGCGGTACAAAGTTGGACAGTATAATTCCCAGTCCGGAAATGCTGCTTACTGATGTTTTGCTTGGCACCAGAAAAAAGTAAACTGCTGCTGAGATTACTGCCATAGCTCCTGTGAGAATAACAATTTCTTTCAGCAGCTCCGTATAATTTATTTTCTGTTTCATGATAAATTCTCGCTTTCTGTCAGGTTTTGTCTCTTATTGATTTTCTGAGATCATACTGTGCGATAATCGGTTTATCCCCAAAACCTTTTCTTTTTTATTAGATGATAAATAACATTTTATAAGCACTTCATCATCCAGTACGCATCTGCATATGTGCCATCTGAATATTTCATATTATTTGGAAAGTATTTTTCTCTTTCCTGTTGGCTTCTGCTGTCACTTAACTGTTTTTCTGCCACAATCAGATAGCGGTGGATTGTTCCCTGAATTTCTCCATTCTTTTCCAATATTTTCTGCATTTCAACTAATTTTTCAAAGCAGCATTCTACTGAAAAACCAGGAAATTCCCACTGAATAATGCGCGCAAACCACACAAAAGCACCAACATCATAAAATAAAATTGGTCTATACGCTTCTTTTGCACATATAGTACGGAACCCAGCCTCCTCAAATATTTTTTTCTGCTCTTTCAAATTCATATGTGGAAAAGGTGGCTGAGTTCCAGGAAGAACCATTTCTACTAAATCTCTGTCATTGTCTCCTCCAACCTGTTCTGTAATAAACATTCCTTTGTTCTTTAAAAGACGATATGTTTCCTGTACATTAAAATCCCCATGTCGGTTAATAATCATGTCAAAGCTTTGATCCTCAAAAGGGATATTAGCAGGATCACTGCACTCCTTAAACTGAATCCCCAAAGGAAGAAGTCTTTCCTGACATATCTGTACATTAGGTTTATATCCCTCTGTTGCTGACGTATTATTACAGGGATGTCCCAATGACAGTAAAAATTCGCCTCCCCCTGTATCATAATCTAAAAGATTAAAAGAATCCTTCAGATATGATTTTATAATTTTTTCATAATCCCATGGCAGATCATTCTCTTCCTCATATCGCCCATTAATATGAGAAAAATCCCATCCATGAATATGGGCAGCTTCCTCTTCCTTTTTCCATATTTCTCTCAATTTCAGTTCATCCATCTGATTTTTTCCTTTCTATACATCACAATCCTTCCTAAGAAACTGTTTCAGATATTCTTCCACTGACCGGGTCATTTCTTTTGAAAAATCAGAATTATATTTACGGCCGCAAAAAGCTGCAGTCCAGTCCTCAAAGCTTTTCTGTCCGCAGCGGCCTTCAAACATATTTCGAAGTTCTTCTCCGTCCATACTGCGGTATGTATTTTCATGTACAATGTGCTTCTGTTCAAACCGTACTGGTTTTGGTCTGTGTTTCTGCTGCTCTGTTGGCCATCCAAACACCAGCATCACAGCCGGAAAAACATATTCCGGAAGCTTCAGAAGTCTGCGCTGTTCCTCACAGTTTTCCATAATATCACCTATATAGCAGGAACCAATACCAAAGCTTTCCGCCGCCACAACTGCATTTTGCGCTGCAATCGCCGCATCTGTTACTGCCAGCATAAGATCCCCGGCTCCAGGTTTTCGGGGTGTACACCCGGCTTCCAGATATGTGTCATACCATTTTTTACAGTCCGCACAAAATACCAGAACCATTGGCGCTTTTGCAATAAACGGCTGATTATCACAGGTCTCTGATAATGCTACCTTTAACTCTTTATCCGTAATATCCAGAATTGTATAAAGCTGCTGACATCCTGCACTGGGAGCCTGTGCAGCAGCCTCCAGAATTATTCTCTTCATTTCCTCAGGAATCGTTCTTTCCTCATAAACCCTCATGGATTTTCGTTTGTACAAGCTTTCAATAATTTCGTTCATTTTTTCCCCTTTTCTGCTGCAAAAATCATTCTGATACACCAAGTACTAAATAACAATAACCATTATATCAACCTGCATTTGGAGCAATGGTTCTACGCCAATATGGCAGAAGCTTAATATTCGTTACACCAGCTTCTTTCTCAAATATACCATGTCCTTTAACTGAATACCCACTTCATAAATTGGATGGTCATAATTTTCAGTAAAAAAATTTTCCACCACATGAGAACGTGAAAATCCGCACTTTTCATAAAACGGAACCGTTAAAGGACTGTCTCCTGTTCCTGCCTGCAAAACAGAATATTTCCCCTGATATTTGCTGCTAATAAAATCAATCAGAGCTTTGCCATATCCCCTTCTCTGACTGTCCGGATCAGTGGCTATATTTTTGATCTCAAGAATTCCATTCCCCTCATCTGTAACCACACATTCCGCCTTTATCCCCTTATCATCCAGCACATACATCGTTCCATGTTCCAGATAACGATCCACCATATTTTCCTGCTCATCCGCCAGCAACAAAAGAGAAAGATACTGCTTTTTATTTCTCTTCACTTCTTTGATTTCCATACTGCTTTCTTTATCTTCTCCTGTCCGAAAATTCTTCTGTTTATCGTCTTATATTTTTACATTTTTCTGTTTTCAGAATATCACAGAACAGACTTACTTACAATGAAAAAAAGGACTCCCTCTTCCCAGGAATCCTCTTTACTGCTTCTGTTCACCGCGTTTCCGGTAATTACCTGTGAACAGCTGCTTTCTGCTTTCTTATTTTTCTTGTTTTTTTCTGCGAGTCATCAGTCCGCCAATCCGCCCGGTTTCCTTTGCCGAAAGGCTTTTCCATCCATTTTCCAGCACCTGGTCCAGAAGTCCCAGTTCTCCGGCGATCTCATATTTCAGCTTTTCCTCTTCAGGAAGTTCTCCCTTCAGATAGCTTTCCACTTCCTTATCTTTATTCAATGTTCTCACACTCCTTATCTGTATTCATCAGGAGTATTGACACTTTCAGGAAAGGTTATACTTCAATATTCTCAAATATCTCTTCCAGTTTCATGGTGATATTAGGAAACTCTCTCAGATAGATCACAGTGTCTGCATTATAATATATATCTTCTGGATCATCCTGCAAAATATAACTGTATTTCAGAATATAATTGTCCTGTTCCAGATAATAAATCTCTACTGCCCTTTCTTTTGGGGATACGATCCAGTATTCCGAAACTCCTGCTGCCTGATAAATTTCTTTTTTCACTGTTTTGTCTTTCAGGGCTGTAGCAGGACTTAGGGTTTCCGCAATAAAACGGGGTACTCCTGTGTAGGCTCCTCCTTTCAGGTGTTTTCTGTCACAGATAAGCATAACATCCGGGATTACGTAATCATTATTTTTTTCAGGCTGGTATCTGTAATCCAGATTTTCCATAAAAGAAAGACATAAACTGTTTTTCAGATGCTGCTTCAGTATTGCATGAATATTGCTGTTTACAATTCCATGGCGATAGTCTGCAGAGGGAGACATATCATAAACTATCCCGTTTATTCTTTCTTCTTTTCTGTAGTCTTCTTTTAATTCTGCCATATTTTTCTCCCCTTTCACACTTAATCAGCTTTTTTATTATCATATCAATTTATCTTTCTTCGTACAAGCAATATTTCCTTATGATTTACATTCTTAAGAAAACAATTACACGTTCTTTCATATAAAAAATCCTGCCAGACTGCTCCGTTCCCCAAATTGGATTTACAGGGTTGGTTCAGACTGACAGGATTTTTCTCTATTATTTATCCTCTCGGAATAATAATTGCAGCTATGATATATGCCCAGATTCCCGCGCCGCCGAAACAGGTAAGGATTACCCATGCAAGACGCACCAGGGTGGGATCAATGTCAAAATATTCTGCAATGCCGCCGCAGACTCCGCAGAGCATACAGTTTACTGAAGATTTATAAAGACGTTTGTTGCTCATATTTTTACTTCCTTTCTGTGGGTTCCTGCATACCGGATTCACTGAAAACTGATTGTCGTTTTACAGGCTCTGTCCCGGATATCATTCAGTAAAGCTTACTTCCAGGGTTCCCATACCGCACTCCAGCTGCATTTTGCGGACAGCGCCATCATTATCTACTATTTTGCTTCCGCCCAGACCGGCAAATTCCTCGTCTTCCAGACTGAGTGTTCCCGCACCACAGGAAAGCCGGTAATTATAATCTGTTTTTTTGCCTGCTGCTTCCAGTTCCATGGTTCCGATTCCACATTCTGCATCAATATATTCCGCATCAAGGTCTGTAAGAGCCAGTGTTCCCACTCCTACCTCAATATCCGCTTCTCTGGCTGAAATCGCACCATAGTTTTCTAAAGTTCCCGCTCCTACGGATGCACTGAATTCCCTTGTGTTCAGATCATTCTCCAGAGTTGCTGTTCCCGCCTCCACATCAATATTTACCTCTGTAAATTCCATTCCTGCCGGATAGCGAACAACCACCTGTCTTTCCTCAGGCTTTGTTTTTCCTTTGCTTTCAATTTTCAGCTCTGTACCTTCTGTAGTGACCCTCACTTTATCTGTATAGTCTCCTGAAATACTGACTTTTACATTTTTACCGTCATATTCCTGAAGGATCAGTTCATCATAATTAAGTTCAATGTCCATGGAGGAAATATTTTCCAGCTCATATGTTCCGTCTTTACCTGCCGGAGCTATATCTTCAATTTCCCAGTCGTCATCATCCCAATCATCATGGTCGTCCCAGTCATCATCGTCCCAGTCGTCATGGTCATTCAGGCTTTCCGCAACTCTTACCATACGATTCACAACCTTCTGAACAGAACTGCCCTCATATCTCATATCGTCCATGGTTGCTCCCATGGCAACTCCGCCTGCGGTAAGTCCTAATCCTGCAACTCCAAGAACTGCTGCCGCGCCTAAAACAATTTTTGAAAATTTTCTCATACCTGATTACCTCCTTTTTCTCTGTGGATCAATCCGCTGCAAAAATCTGTAAACTTATTCAACAGTCTGGGTAAAAGTCTGCTGAGCACCCAGACAATAAAAACCAGTCCCACAAGCCCTATGGCTGTAACAATGCTTCCCAGTCCGACAGTAAAAATTCCAACCGGCGCTGCGCTGAAGCAAAGTCCGATTCCGGCAAACACTGTAACGATTCCGCCAACCAGCAGTCCGATTACTCCGGCACCAATTCCAAATGCCAGGATAAAGGGTAAAAGGATGATGGTTACAATAAATCCGACCACACCTCCTATGGCTCCTGACAGAAACGGTGAAAGGAACACCAGAAGAATCAGTACCAGAATCATCATCCCACTGCCCCGTTTCTCCCTGGGGCGGTAACCTCTGTCTTTTCTGCCGGCTGTCCGCTCTCCCGGAACCTGTCCCGGCTCTTCTGTTCTTTCATCATAGTATCCTTTTTCTGTGTATGTTCCGGCGGAGCTGCTGTTCTCTTTCAGATCTGCCTTAATAATAGCAGCCACCTTCCCGGGACTTCCAAGCTTCTGTATCACAGATGCTTCCTCTGCTTCTCCGGCCTCATCAAAATAACTTTCATAATAATCAAGAGCTTCTCTTCTCTCATCCTCTGAGATATCAGAGAGGAGCTTTTCCAGCTGGTCCATAAATTCTTTTCTGTTCATAAATCAATTCCCCCCTCAAACAGTCTGGATATTTTTGAAGAATAGTTTTTCCATTCCACTTTATATAAATTCAGCTGTGCAGATCCTTTTTCCGTCAGTTTATAGTATCTGCGGTTTCTTCCTTCATATGCCATATCATAGGTTTCCAGACATTCATCCTTTTGCAGCCGTCTCAGCACCGGATAAAGTGTGGATTCCGAAACATCCAGAACACTGCGTACGTCCTGAGTAATCTTATACCCATAGGTTCCGTCCTGTTCCTTTGATACAATAGCCAGAACAATGGCATCCAGAAGGGCTGCGCCTGTATTAAATACCATGGGCTCACTCCTTTTTTGATTTCTGTATAATATTATATCAATCATCAATATTGTTTTGTTAATAATACTATATGTCATATAATATAGTTTTGTCAATAGTATATTAAAAAAATCCTGCATATATGATATGATTAAATAACTGTTCGCAGTAACACAATGAAAATACAAATGTTATGATCCACACCAGGAGGTTTCTATGGGAGATTTATCCAGAATTGAAATTCTTCCCCAGGCATTTCTTTCCCGGATGAGGGAAATGCTTGGAGACGAATATGTAGAATTTTTAGAAAGCTATCAAAAGCCCCGTACCTACGGGCTTCGTGTCAATACATCAAAAATCACCTGCGAAGAATTTGAAAAGCTTGTTCCGTTTCCGGTAACAAGGATTCCCTGGACAGAAAACGGATATTTTTATTCTGAAGATGTCCGCCCTTCCAGATGCCCTATGTATCAGGCAGGGCTTTATTACCTTCAGGAGCCCAGCGCCATGACCCCGGCAGCCTGTCTCCCGGTAAATCCCGGAGAATCTGTTCTTGATCTCTGTGCTGCTCCCGGCGGCAAGGCCACAGCTCTTGGCGCAGCGCTGAAGGGGCAGGGACTTCTGATCGCCAATGATATCAGCACTTCAAGAGCCAGGGCGCTGCTTCGCAATCTGGAGCTTTTCGGCATTTCCAACAGCTTTGTCACAAATGAAACGCCAGCCCGCCTTGCAGAGCAGTTTCCGGAATTTTTCCACAAGATTCTTCTGGACGCTCCCTGTTCAGGAGAGGGAATGTTCCGAAAAGAAGAAGCTCTGGCAAAGGACTGGACCCCTGAAAAATCTCATGAATTAGCCAGAATACAAAGGGAACTGATTCTTCAGTCTGCAGATATGCTCCGTCCCGGCGGACTTCTTCTTTATTCTACCTGTACCTTTGCCCCGGAGGAGGATGAGGGAACCATTTCCTACCTTCTGGAACAAAGAGAGGATATGGAGCTTCTGGAGCTTCCTGCGTATGAAGGATTTTCTCCGGGAGTACCGGAATGGGGAAATGGAAATGAGAATCTCAGAAAATGTGTACGCATTTTCCCACACAAAATGAACGGCGAGGGACATTTTCTGGCTCTTATGAAAAAACAGGGACAGCCAGATATGGTTCAGCAGCCATCTTCTGTCCGCCCGGATGCCAACACCAGAAAATGGCTGGAGCTTTTCCTTGAGGAAATCGGTTTACAGACCTTGGGTGGAAAAGCCTTTGACTGGAACCGGGTGGAGACAAGAGGAGACAAGGTCTATTATCTCCCTCCTGTAAACACCGGATTTCGCGGACTTACCTTTCTCCGCAACGGCCTGTATCTGGGCGATCTGAAAAAGAACCGTTTTGAGCCCTCTCAGCCTTTTGCTTTGGCTCTTTATAAAAATGATGTGAAGGCTGTAATCTCTCTTCCTGTGGCCGATTCCCGTCTGACCCGGTATTTAAAGGGAGAAACTCTTCTCATTGAAGAAGGTGAAGCCCGCGGCAAAAAAGGCTGGCATCTTCTCTGTGCAGAGGGATACCCACTTGGCTTTGGCAAGCTGGTAAACGGTACTCTGAAAAACAAATATCCTGCAGGCTGGAGAGTCTGAGTAAAAAAATCCCCGGGCAGAGCTTACTCTGTCCGAGGATTTTTCTATAATATTCATAAATGACTACCTGTTTTTATTCGCCTGTCAGGAAGTGGACGGCAGATCTTTTACCGGAATTTCTTTTTGAAGGGTAAAGGAATAAATAATCTTTTCTTTTACTTTTTTCTTCAAAAGTCTCTCCAGAGCCTGAGCATAATCGTCAAGCTGTGTACGGTAACGTTCTTCCAGTATCTTCTCTTCGCCCGGAAGAATCCGGTCTGTCTTGTAATCCACAAGAACCAGTTCACCGTCTTCCTCAAAATATGCATCAATAATACCCTGAACAAGAATTTTTTCTCCTCCTGTCCAGGAATCATTCATCTCTGAGGCCTGCACAGATATCACAAAGGGCTGCTCGCGGAACAGCTTTTGTTCCTGAGAAGCTTTTTTCATTCTCTGGCCCAGATCTGAGCGAACAAAGCTCAGAATATCCTTTATATAAATACATTCTGCTTCTTCCGGACTCATTTTTCCCATTTCTTCCAGCCTGCTGATCTGCTTTCTGATTCCCTCAAAGGAATTATCTCCTGTATAATCCAGACATTCCATAACCTGATGATAGGCAGTTCCCTTTGCCGCTCCCCGGACAGTCTGCTCTTCTGCTGCAAACCGTGGAACCAGCGGTACAAATTCCTTCTGAAAAAAGACAGTCTCTTCCTGTTCCTCATCCTGCCAGCTTCTTTTTTTCAGCTCAGATACGCTTACTTTTACCGGCATCTCTGCCAGATAATAACAGGGATACTGAAACTCAAACCGTTCTTCCAGAGTCTGCCGGATTTCCTGGTCATACACTTTTTCACAGTCCCAGTTTTTCATCACCTGCTCACGTATCTGCAAGTCTGTCATATCCACGATTTGATCCTGAATAAGATCTGATGCCGTAATTTTTCTTATTTTGAACTCTGCTCTGTCATCTCTGCACTCCTGTACGCTTCCTGCCGGAATACCATAATCCAGGTAAAGATTTCTCATTGCACTGTGGCCTGCAAGAGCCGGAAGTATCACATCCCAGAAATCTCTTGCTCCGGACCGGATTCCTCCGGGCAGCAATAGCTCCTTTTCATTTCTTCCATAGGAAATCCGCGCCAGAGTTTCCTCCAGCTTTGCTATGGTGCCTGTAATATAAAGCTTTTCTTTTGCGCGGGTAAGGGCAACATAGAGAACTCTCAGTTCTTCGCCCAGACTTTCTCTTTTCAGTTCTCTGCGGATAATCTGTTTGTGAAGAGTAGGCGCGATCAGCCTTTTTTCCGGAAGTATGGCATCAGCTCCAAATCCCAGCTCCGGATGGATCAGAAGCCGGGCGTTTATATCCTGGAAATTAAACTGTTTTCCCATTCCCGCAGCAAACACCACAGGAAATTCCAGTCCTTTGCTTTTATGGACCGTCATGATCTGTACTGCTCCGCTGCCGGCGTCTGTTACATTCACTTCGCCAAAATCCACCTCATATTTCTGAAGGCTCTCAATATATCTGACAAAATTAAACAGTCCCCTGTAGCTGGTTTTTTCATAATCCATTGCTTTTTCCACCAGCATCCGAAGGTTGGCTCCTCTCTGATTTCCGCCGGGAAGAGCTCTTACATACGTTTCGTAGCCTGTTGCTTTCAGAATATACAGGATCAGCTGATGAACCGGTGTATAAGCTGCCATATCACGAATTTCCTGAAGCTGCCTGTGAAATTTTTTCAGTTTGTTCCTGAGGTTTCTTTTTTCCTGCTCTTCACAATTCTCTGCTTCCCCTTCCTCCCCGGGCTCTTTTTCAATAAAAGCGCAGAGGCTTTCGTACAAAAGCCCTTCCGGACTTTCCAGACGGATCAGAGACAGATCCTGAGCTGTACAGCCCACCAACGGAGAATGCAGCACACCTGTAAGAGGAATATCCTGCAGAGGGTTGTCACAGACTCTCAGATAGTTCAAAAGAGTTACTACCTCCTGTGCAGAAAAATATCCGGTTCTGGATGCCGTATACGCCGGAATCCCATTTGATTCCAGCACCTCCCGGAAGGTGTCTGCCCATCCGTAGGCTGAACGGAGCAGGATCACGATATCGCCATACTCCAATGGCCTGTAGGTTCCGGTTTCTTTGTCAAGAATCTGCTCCCTGCCTGTAATTCTGTTGATCTCCGCGGCAATGGCAAGGGCTTCCAGCTCCTGGGGCGTCTGCCCGGAATCTTCATCCTGAAGCTCTTCACTGTCTTTTTCCACCAGAAGCACTTCCGTTTTCAGAAACTCTCCACCCTCAGGGAAATCCGCTCCGGGATAAAGAGCGTTGTTGTCATCATAGGTAATGCCTCCCAGATCTTCTCCCATGATCCTGCGGAAAATATAATTCACACTTTCCAGAACCTGAGCGCGGCTGCGGAAATTTTTGTGAAGCTCAATCTTCTGTTCCCGGCTGTCTTCTGTGGAATAGGTCTTATATTTTTCCATAAAAAGCTCAGGTCTTGCCAGTCGGAAACGATAAATACTCTGCTTCACATCTCCTACCATAAAAATGTTCTTTCTGTCCTGAGCCCATCCGGAAACCATGGTGGTGATCATCTCCTGAACAAGATTGCTGTCCTGGTATTCATCAACCATGACCTCCTCATATTTTTCAGAAAGCTCTCTGGCTGCCTGGCTTGGATTTCCCTCCTCATCCATGAGAATGTTAAGGGCAAAATGCTCCATGTCTGTAAAGTCCAGAATATTTTTTTCCCGCTTTTTCTGAGAAAATTTTTCCTGAAACCCACAGGTAAGCTTTACAAGGCTCTCCACCGGACTTCTGCAGCAGTAAAGAAGCTCCAGTAATTCATCCTCACTCCAGCAGAAATATCTGGCAGAAAGCTCTTTGATAATATCTTTTTCTTCCTCTCTGAAGGTTTTTGCCCGAATTTTTTTATCCTCATCCTGTTCAGGAATCTTTTTTGCAGAAAGCCGCGCAAAAGAGGGCTTTTTCAAAAGCTCTGCAGTTTTGTCATAATCCTTTTGTTCTGCAGCCTGCTTTATCTGTCCAATTAACAGAAGATCACTGTCCAGAGCCGCCTCATACTGCCAGGGACCCTCCGGCGATTCACATACTGCCCTTGCCTGGTCTGCAAGCCGTTCTGCTTCTTCCAGACGTTCTCCGGTTTCTTCCCACAAAAGAGTGATCCACCGGGCCTTTCGCAGTTCCTCTTTGTTGTCCACCCTGTAAACTTCCAAACACTGCTGAAGCCATTTTTCCGGAAACGGATGGCTGACAGAGGATTCATAAACCTTTTGTATCAGCTCCTTCAGTCCCTCATCTGTTTTTCCGGGAGAATAACATTCCACCAGTTCCAGAAACGCTTCATCTCTCTGCTCATAGGCTTCTTCCAGAAGCTCCTCAAGGATCTCTTCTCTTAAAAGCTTCAGCTCTCCCTCATCTGCTGTACGATATCCGGGATCCAGTCCGATCATATGAAAATAATTTTTGATAATATAGGAGCAAAAGCTGTCAATAGTAGTGATCTGGGCTGTGTGTATCAGAGTCATCTGCCTCTGAAGATGCTCGTTGTCCGGTTCCTCAAAAAGCGCCTGTTCCAGAGCCGCAGAAATACGCTCCTTCATTTCTCCGGCCGCCGCCCTTGTAAAAGTCATGATCAGAAGCCTGTCAATATCTACCGGATGCTCTTTATCCAGAATCTTACTGAGAATACGCTGTACAAGCACTGCTGTTTTACCAGAGCCTGCGGCTGCGGAAACCAGAATATTTCTGTTTCTCAGGGAAATTACTTTCTGCTGTTCTTCCGTCCATGTCACTGCCATATCAGCGTTCCTCCTCTTCCAGATGATTCCATATTTCCTGATCCGAAAACTGTTTCAGACGTCTGTACTCATAGCCTGGGATTTTCCGGTCAAAACCGCAGACACCCTGATAGGAGCAGTAGGTACAGGCCGTTCTTTTTCCCAGCTCATAGGGCGATACCTCCGTATCTCCGGAAAGAATCTCTCCACGGATATCTGAAATTTTTCTTTTTACATATTCATTCAGAAGACGGAACTGCTCCCTTGTGGCAACAGAGGAACCTTTTCGGAAGGAACCGTCCTTATTATAGGTTACTGGTAAAGAAACCAGACTTCTGTCCATTTTCTGGATCACCTCAGAATTTGCAGCCACAAGTCCGTTCATTTTCAGTTCTTTCAGAAGCCCCGGCTGGATGCTGTCCATATCAGCCTGAATATTTTCCTGGATCATGGGATCTTTCACATTGTAATAAAAAATTCCTGCCGGCTGTATGTCACAGTCCGGGTGCTTTCTCTGTTCTGCATCCAGAGCGGCATCCATATATACCACAAGCTGAAGCTGAAGTCCATGATACAGGCTGACCAGGTCAAAGGAAGTGTTCCCCGACTTATAATCTATGATTTTTACATAGACCTTTTTGTCCTCTTTCAGCACGTCAAGACGGTCAATCCTTCCCCCTCCTATGGAAACCTCAAAGCCTTCGGGCAGAAATTCTCCCTGGCGAAGCTGCTCCTGAAGCGCCCATACAGTACGCTTCAGAATACGGGAGGTTCTCTCTATCATATACTGGTTTCTGGCACTGCTTTTTAATATTGTGTTTCCATAATCTGCCGCTACCTGGTTCAGACATTCTTCCACAATGCTGTCTCTTTCCTCCTCATCAAGCTCGCTCCACCTCAGTCCCTTTCGCTGGAGCTCTGCGGCAAATTTCTCCAGTGCCTGATGAATCACATTACCCATATCCATTGCGCGAAACTCATATTCTGCCCGCTCCGTGATCTCAAGACCATACCTTAAAAAATGGGCAAAGGCACAGGCTGCAAAGCGCTCCAGTCTGGTGGCGCTGTTCGGCGATACCTCCCCGTAAAGAGCCCTGGCAACACTGGCGCTGATTCTGTCTGCCGGCTTTCTCATAAATGCCGCGTCTGTCAGCTTTTTTGTAAGCTCCTGATATTCCGGACTTCTCAGATACCAGCTGTACAGTTCCTGAAACAGCGGTTCCTCATATTTATCCATATGGCTTCCAAGGATTTCCAGAAGATAATCCATGCCTGTAGAAGGTGTTTCCAGAAGCTCCAGAAAGCTTTCCGGCTCCTCTGCCCGCTCCGGGTGCAGCTGCGGATAAAGCCGTCTGACTGTATGGATTAGATAGGCCGGGCTTACCGCCTCCCCCTTCATGTTTGAATTTGCAAAAGAGAGGCAAAGGTGTTCTGACGGCTTGGTAAGATTCAGATATAAATAAAATCTCTGGATATTCATCAGTTCCTTTGGTCCGGGAGCCAGTTCCACTCCCTGGTCCGCAAAAAATTCCCTGTCCAGCTCTGTGAGGATTCCTCCGGACTCTGTGTTCTTTGGAATATTTCCTTCATTCACGCCTACAAAAAATAAGGCGCGAGCATCCTTCAGACGGGTTCTCTCCATATCTCCCACAAGAACCTGATCCAGTCCCGGAGGAATTAAAGCTACTTTTGCCTGGCTCATTCCCGTTTCCAGAATCTGCCGGAATTCCTCCGGGGATACTGTTTCCTCCCCCAGAATTTCCGTCATTTTATCAAGAAGCTCCATGACGATCCCGTAAATCTGAGCATATTCCTTTTCCATTGCCCGATCACCCTTCCGGCAAAATACCTCTTCCTGCTCATAAAGTTTTTCCTGGATACGGCTTCTTACAATAAACTCATAAAGAAATCCGCAATATTCTTTTACTGTTTTCTTTTTTCCGGAAAATCCCCGGGCAAGCTCTTCTGTTTCCCGGACAAAACGCTCACGGATCTCATTCAGCTCCAAAATAGATTCCTCTTTCATTCCCCGATAAATCCGCACCCACTTTTCCTTCCATTTTTTGAATCCCCGGATTCCAAGGGCTACCACATAGTTTTCCAGCCAGTCTGTTTCCTGTCGTGTGATATCTGACATTCCGCATCGCAGATACCGGAACACACTTTCATAGGAAAATCCCTGCGCTGCCATTTCCAGAGCTGCCCTTACATACTCTACAAAAGGATTCATAAAAATGGAGTGCTTCTCATCAATAAAACAGGGAATTCCACTATTATCAAAGGCCTGTCTGGCCAGATTTCCATATTCCTCCAGATTGCCTGTGATCACAGCAATTTCTCCAAACCTGTACCCCTCTTTTCGTACAAGGCGAAGAATCCTTCTTGCAGTTTCTTCCATTTCCTTCAGCGGAGTTCCCGCAGAAAAAATACTGATTTCCTTTTGTTCCTGTTTATAAACCTGTCTGCGATACCGGAACAGATTTTTTTCCATAAAAGAAAGAGCAGGAGAATGGGCAAAACGTGACTTTTCACCGGCCTTTATCCGCACAGGTTCCTCTGTTTCTTTTGTAAGCTCACAAAGTCCCCGTATCATTTTGTGGCTCATGTAAAAAAGCTGGTGGGATTTTTCTTTACCCATAAAAGGTTCCTGTACATCCATAGTCACAGTCACCAAAACTTTGCTGCACACAGCCAGAAGCTCTTTTACCACCTTCATCTGCACAGGAGTAAAACCAGTAAAGCCATCCAGAACAAGCACGCTGCCTCGAAGCTTCTCAGAAAAAACAATCTCTTTTGCCAGAACCTCCAGCACTTCTTCCGGTGTCATGTAATGTTCTCTCAGATAATCCCGAAATGCCTGATAAAGAACTGTCACATCCTGAAGCTTCATCTGAAGAAGAGCTCTGTCAGAAGCGTCCTCCTTCATTCTTTCCAGTTCCTGCTCTCCTACCTCATACTGCATAAATTCAGAAATCAGAGATTTTACCTCGTCCAGATATCCGGGCTTTTTCATCTGATTTTTCAGATAAACCAGATCTTTCTGATGCTTCTGGACCAGCTTCTGAAGGACCATATTTTTCCCTGTCTCTTCCAGAATCTTTCTGGTATCTCCGCCTACCTCCTCAAAAACACGAAAGGCAAGGCGTTCAAAGCTGAGTACATCAATATTCAGGATTCCTCCGTCCGGATGCATTTCTACCAGTGTTTTCTGTGTCTGCATGGTAAACTGTTCCGGCACGATCACAAAAAAAAGCTGCTCCGGATGCTCCCTGGCCTCCTGTATCATACTCTGAAAAACTGTATAGGACTTTCCGGCGCCGGAATTTCCAATAATAAACTGAAGCGGCATAATTTCCTCCATACGAAAACTTTAACTGCACATATTCCCATTGATGTTATACAACTGTTAAAATAAATGCGAAAATATACTTTCACAGTATCTCTTATATCCTGTTTCTGTATTGTAGCACATATGTTCGATAATTGCAATCATGCTAAAATATCATATCCATATGCTTAAATGAAACTTATACAGACAGCTGTAAATAGTAAATTTAAAAAATATACAAAAGTCATACACCTGAAGAAATTTTTCCAGATCAGTAAATATTGTGATCACGGGAAATCCATTTTCTTTTCATGAATTTGTCTTTATAAGCTGTACAGATAGAGCTTACCATGGAAATTTGATATTTGCTCATTTACAGGACTTAAATATTTTTAAATAGAAAAAAACCAGTACTTCTGTTCAGTACTGGTTAAGTTGCACATTCAAAACTACATACATGTTGACATTGAGATCATTTTTGACCTTGCTTTTTGGTCAAGCCCTCGACCGATTAGTAGCAGTCAGCTCCATACGTTACCGC
>OBYP01000112.1_pt1 | contig 102646 bp, 94 predicted proteins | sample 1501461 | NCBI WGS metagenome assembly OBYP01 (sample SAMEA2580201, study PRJEB22360) | human gut metagenome | biome: human gut; feature: human-associated habitat; material: faeces | place: Denmark | collected 2008/2010 | reverse complement strand
CTTTTGCCTAGGCAGCATCTTAAAAAAATCCTGTGCCAGCCGCAGCTCCGGCAACTCCCCAATGGAAGATCAGAATACAGACGACATCCAAAACTACATTTAAAACTGCAGAAACCGCCAGAAACATTAGAGGAATCATAGAATTTCCGATCGCTCGAAGAAGATTTGCAAAATAATTATATAGAAAGACAGCAATGATTCCCATAAAAATAATCGCCAGGTAATCTTTCATCAAATCCTGAATCTCCTGCGGTACCTGAAGAATCCATAAAAGAGTATCCAACCCTGCATATACTATGACATTTAAGAAAACTGTGATTCCGCCAATCAGGATAAAGGACATGAAAATACTCTGGCGCATCTTCCTATATTCTCCGGCTCCATACTGAATAGAAACTGCCGCTCCATTTCCCATACAAAGGCCCAAAATAATGGATGTCAGAAATGTCATCAGTGTAAAAGAAGACCCAACGGCTGCCAGTGCATTGGAACCCAAAAATCGTCCGACAACCCAGGTATCTGCCACATTATACATCTGCTGTAAAAGATTCCCTGCCATCAAAGGCAATGCAAACACAAAAATATTCCTTGCAATAGGCCCTGTTACAAGACTCCTTTGCATCTTTTCTCCTGTTTGGTTCATAAATTCTCTCTCTTTAAAAATATACCAGCGGCTGCTTCGGCGGATCTGCCTTTTCAATCCGCACTGCCGTTAATACCGGCATCGTCCGATCATATGCTTCCTGATACTCGGAATGAATTTTGGCTGTGACCGTCACCCATTCTTTATTTAATACCCTTTTTAATGTCTTTGATTTTGTCTGATGAAGTTTACAGAGATATCCGACAAATGTAATATCATCTTCACAGCAAGTCATTGCCTTTCTGCCCGGAATAATCATTCCCGAAGGCATCTTCGGACTCCTTCTAACTTCTCCCCGAAATTCCACGGTTTTTCCATCATATACTTCCGGACGTTCCATAGCATCAATATACCAGATTCCATAGTCCTCATCTTCAATTCGAATAACATCTGCGTTTATATCATATGGAAGAATCTCCTCCATATCCATTTCTCTTCCGTCAGCCCGCTCAAATCCAACCTGCGCTCTCGGATTCACGGCTTTAATACTTCTTCGGAAACTTCCTGTATTGGTACGATCGTCACATCGGTTAAAAATTACCAGGTCCGCCATTTTAAACATTTCTACAAACAGTGATCTCATATTCTTCAGATACATATCTGCCGTAGAGGCATCTACCGTTACGATTGCCTGATATAACTCCATATCAGTCTCATCTATAACATCCATCAGATCCTCGATCTGATACATTCCATTGTACTCAATCATTACCCGGTCAGGAGCATAATTTTTCTGGCAGGAAATAACTAATTCTTTTGTAAAATCTTCTGCCTTTTCTAATGCCACTACGAAAGAATTTGTTTTACTGAGCATCTCCTGATCATATTCTGTCTCTCCTTCTTCGAAGGTAAGAATCATGGTTCTCTCACCATCATTAAAATAGTCCTGACTCAGCGTATCCTTAATCAGAGAGGTTTTTCCACTTTCTAAAAATCCCCAAAACAGATATACCGGTAGTTCATACATGCTTTCCCCTCCTACGCCTGCTGAAAAAATAAATCTTCCAGTTTTTCTTCTTTTAACTGTGATCCGATCACACAGATTCTTCCGGTGTAGTCGGCACTTCCCTCACGAATTTCATACTCGCCCGGAACCAGATCAAACTGAACCCATGATCCTTCTTCAGTCTGAAGAATTCCTTTGGATCTCAAAATCATTCCATATGAATCGCCTGAGGATAAAACTTTTAAAATATTTTCTAATTCCTCATAACCGTATTTTTTCGGTGTTTCTCTTCCCCAACTTGTAAATACCTCATCGGCATGATGATGGTGATGGTCATGTCCACATCCACAGTCATGATGATGCTCATGGTCGTGATGATATTCATGGTCATGATGATGATGTTCATGGTCATGATGATGATGTTCATGGTCATGATCGTGATGCCCGCCGCATACCGGACAGATTTCTTCTTCCTCAAGCAGTTCTTTTACCATATCATTTCCATCTTCCATGACTTTCAAAATCTGATCTCCACTGAGTTGTTCCCATGGTGTTGTGATAATGGCTGCTTTTTCATTATGCTCGCGAAGCAATTTCACGCAGACATCCAGAGATTCCTCTGACATATCTCCGGTACGGCTTAAAATGACTGCCCCTGCATACTCTACCTGATTATTATAGAACTCTCCAAAATTCTTCATATACATTTTGCATTTTTTTGCATCTGCAACGGTAACAAAACTATTCAGCTCAAGTTCAGTATCCCCTGCAACATCCTGCACAGCCTTAATAACATCAGACAATTTTCCGACCCCTGATGGCTCAATGATAATGCGATCCGGCTGGTACTGTTTTACAACTTCTCTCAAAGCTGTTCCGAAATCTCCCACCAGAGAACAGCAGATGCAGCCGGAGTTCATTTCCGTAACTTCAATTCCTGCATCTTTTAAAAATCCTCCATCGATTCCAATTTCTCCAAATTCATTTTCTATTAAAACAACCTTCTCATTCTTCAATGTTTCTTCTAATAATTTCTGAATTAACGTTGTCTTTCCTGCTCCCAGAAACCCTGAAATAATATCAATTTTTGACATATTGTCCACCTTCTTTTATTTTTATATGCATAGTGCAGATTCCTTTTGAAATCCACATAAGGTTATTCTACTACTTCCTCAGAATTTGTCAAAACTTTCTTTTTGCATTAGAACAAATCAGATCAGTTCCTTATCAATCAAAAAGCAAGAAAAAGACACGGAACTAGTAGTGATCCTTCCGTGTCTTTTTCGCGTTATAACATTAAATGTGCTAAGTCAAAGTTGCTTCTTCTTTCATTCCTTATTTTTAATATTTTCTGTTTTGTCAGAGTCTGCAATTAGGATCTTCTCTGACGTTCCATCAGCACCCAAAATCCCCGAATTAATTTAGCAGATTCTTTTTAACTTCCAGTGGCGTATGTCCGTAAAGTGTATATAGTCTTAAATGCATCCAAAGTTCCATCAATTCTCCTGCAAATTCATCCGCCTGTTCCTGATCTAAAAATGTGATATCTTCTTTTTGCAGCAATCCAAAGACTTCTTCAGGGGTACTTCCTATCTTTAACATATGAGCTGTTAATTCTGTAATTCCCATAGCCTGTTCCACTGTAAATTGCATCTCCTCCATCAAATAGCTCCCAAATATCATCAGTGGCTCTTCCATACTGTGAGCCATGACACGAATCTCGTTCTTGGACGGAATATAAGGTTCTATTTTTGCACGTTCTTTTAAAATTGAGAAAAGAAGATCATCCTCATAGCTTAAAAAACGCTCTGTCAGCATCTCATCTCTGTAAATAATGTAATTGTCCTTCTTGCGAGACGGAAGATAAATATCCGTCACAATTTCAAAATCACTAATGTCTTTTTTTTCATATTTTCGGTATAGATCTGCAATTTCCTGAATGGATACCGCACCATAAAGCTGCACTAACCCACGGCAATAATCATAGGCGTTCTCATATTCCCTTTGTTCCTGCTGAAATTCACTGGTATTTAATAATTCATAGGCTGTCTTTACTTCCTCAGGAATAAAAACAGTTCCATCTTCCTTATAAGAAAGATATCCTCCGCGATAAAAATATTCCATCATTACAGCAACTGACATCCGTTCTTCTTCTGACACATCATGGTACAAAATGTGCTCGAAAATCTCTAATTCATCACTTCCGGCACATATAAAAAACGGTCTCATATAATCCGGGTCCAGAACACAGGCACTTACATGCTCAATTAACTCCTTCTTTCGATACTTGTGAGTCCCGGCAATATCATGCATTCTGGCAATATTTTTTATCTCTTCCACTGTAAATTCCCTGTACATATCCTCAATAGATTCCTGCCATGCTCCCGGAAATACAATTACATTATCTTTCATTCTCTATTCCTCTACATATTTCTTAAATGGCCGCGGAGTCATAAACGTACCGTTGGCACTTCCCACTAATAACTCTCCCACGTATGCTTTCCCGACAAAATTCATAATAGTCTTTCCTACAGAAACTGCCTCTACCTCAATTCGAACGGTCGATCCGATAGGAATTCCCTTCAAAAAACTGGTAGACAGCTGTACCGTTGGCGCCACATCATAATCTCCCAATGCTGCAGTCAGTGTTCCGAAGGTAATATCAAACATTCCCACCAATGATCCTCCAAATACAATTCCAAAACCATTGCGGTGAAATTCTGTCGCCTCATATTCCATAGTCAAACTCTTTTTATCGTAATCATATGAAATGATTTTTCCATCCAATTCATGAAATACACTATGCTCTCCAAATTGACGGATATCTTCCATTCGCTTTTGCATCTTCTCTTCAAATGTTTCCCTGTTCATCGTCCTCTCCTGTGTCAATTCAGTCTAATTCATAGATATTTTACCATACTTTAGGTATAGAATCAGTTCTTTTTTGCAATCCTATGAAAAAAGGAGAAAATTTATGGATAACGAACAATTATTAAACTCAACTTATCAAAATATTCAAATGGTTCTGGAAAGCCTTCCGGAATTACGAAAAATTACAACTGACTGTAACTTAAAAGCATTATTTATAGAGCAGGAAGATACCTATCAGACTCTTGCTTCCAAAGTCAAGACCCGGATGGAATCCCTTGAGTATCCGGCAGAAGATCTGAATAATCTGTTGAAAAACTATTCCGAATGGATGACAAAACTTAAAGCTTACACAGATCGTTCTGCAAGCCATCTGGCGGAAATGTCTATTGAGGGTTATACTATGGGCATGATCCAGTGCATTCAAAAAATGCATGCGTACAATGATGCATCCAAAGAAACTATGCAACTTGCCCAAGAATTAGAGAAGCTTCATCAGAAAAGTATCGAAAATTTGAAAAAGTATTTGTAATCTGCCTGTGGTTGTGCTATGATTATCATGTTATTGATAGATGTAATGTTCACGACCGATACGGCTGCATTCAATTCTATGAATGCATGCATAGCACTTGGTTTGTGGATTTTTTTATTTTGCGGAAATTTTCAGGAATTCTCCCAAAATATGCATCGTTAAATAACTGTATCAATTTTTTAAGCAAGAAAGTGGAGGTACCCAAATGAACACTGGTACAGTAAAATGGTTTAACTCAGAAAAAGGTTATGGATTTATTTCACAGGCAGACGGAGACGATGTTTTCGTACACTTCTCTGCTATTCAGGGAGACGGATTCAAAACTCTGGAAGAAGGACAGAAAGTAAGCTTTGATGTAGCTGAAGGGCCTCGTGGAAAACAGGCTGAAAACGTTGCAAAACTTGCATAGTCTTTTTCTTTTTAGATAAGATTTTTATTAAGTTTGCAAAACGGCAGGAATCATAAAATTCCTGCCGTTTTTTTATCACTTCCTGCGATTATTTTGTCTTATTCAGCTCCAGAACCAGCCTGGCAGCTGCTTCATCTGTAATCAGAGTGTTAATGTATCCGCCCCTGACTGCTCCTAAAATTGCTTCTGCTTTCATCTCAAGACCTGCTACGCAAATCACATTCTTTACCTTTTTGATATCCTCAATTCCAAGCCCTATCATCTTGCCTACAAACGGTGTCACTACTTCTTTCCCATCTTTGTCATAAAAATGCCCTCCGATATGCCCAATGGCTCCCTTCTGTTCCAGATGATAAAGATCTCTGGTACTTAAGTATGCTTTCCAGCTCTTATAGACAATCGAACCTACACTGGTAAGAATTACATCTGCATTTCTGGCAAATTCCAGACAATGTTTGATATTCGGCTCCTGTTCCAGACTCTTTCTTACCTCTGCTGAATTCACAAACAACGGTGCATAAATATAATGATAGGTACCTCCATATGCATAGGCAAGTTCCTTTGAAAGATCCAGAGAATCTCTCTCCGGTGTTTTCACATTGGCAGCACCCATAATCGGAACTACGGTAATCGGTATATTTTTGCTTGTCTTAACTGCCTTTACCGTATGATACATGGTATTTCCCCATGAAATTCCAAGAATCATATGTTCATTTAAGAGGTTATCCAGATAGTAGGCTGCAACCTCTCCAAGTTTCTGAAGTACCATCGTGTCATTGGCTTCCTTCGTTGCAATTACACGAATATCCTTGAGACAAAACGTTGTTCGAAACTCCTGTTCCAGTTCCATATTTCGATCCCACGGCTCCAAAATTTTAATTTCGACAATCCCGAGACGTCTTGCCTCTTTTAACATTCTGGATATTTTAGAACGCGAGGTAAAAAAACGTTCTGCAATTTGATTCTGTGTCATTTCTGCATTGTAATACAGATTTGCAACACTGGCAAGCATATTGCGTTTCTCATTATCATTTAAAGAATCATATTCCTTCACCTTTATACCTCGCTTTCTCAAAACTGTTCTTTTTTTATTATACTCGCTTTCTCCGAAAAGAAAAAGTACGTTTTCCCTATACTTCTACTTTGTAAAGAGCAATTTCATTAATTTCACGATTTGCAGATAAAATGTACTGATCTTTGTTATGCTCATATGCCAGCACATTAGCCGGACCTACATTATGATCCAACAGTTCTGCCTCAAATGTAAGTTTTTCCTTGTCCGTACATGAGAAGAATAACAAATCTCTGTCAGCCTTTCGATGTCCGATCAGCACGCCCTGTTTGCCGCCAAGTTCTCCACCCCAGATTCCATGAGCAAATTCTGCATCTTTTTCGTAAGTATAGATTTTGTTCCATGTTCCATCCTGCTTTTTGTATATACTGATCTTTTCACCATGAAACGGAGAAATTGTTAACATTTCTAACTGTCCGTCGTTGTCAAAATCCGCCAAAGCCATATCACTGGATGCCTCGTCGATCAACTGTTCAATCTCCCATACTCCGTCTGCATCTTCCGGAGGAGTTACACAGCAGATTCCTTCATTAGATGCTACAAAGGCTCTCTCGATACCATCTATAGCCTTTTTGCAGTATCCATGATTTTTTAACATTCCCTCTTTGATCGGTTTCATTTCCAGAAGATGTTCTTCATCAATTTCTGTCAGATCTTCCGGCAGAGGACACACATAGATTTTCCCCGGACTTGTCCAGTCTTCCTTATATTCATGTCCTGATTTTAGTGTACAGGCAATGATATAATTCACTCCGTTTCTGGAAATAATATCGAAACGATGCACAAACGGAAGTTCTGCTATTGTACGTACTTCCCATCCATTTTCTGACGGGGAAGCAAGAATAATTCTTGCTTCCTTTGAATCATTTGGAGAATAAAATTTATGCGTTGCTAAAAACTGTCCGTCTGTTTCCGGAATCTGAACCATAGACATGGTTCCTCCCGGTTCTTCCCAGATTACTTCTTCCAGATTTCCATCAAGATCATACAGCCGGCACTGGTTTACTTTCTCTGCTGCCACCAGCATATGACGTTTCCCTTTATATGTCAGCGGAGCTAAAGAATAGCATTTTTCCAGATTCCCAATGACCTTTTTTGTGATATTCATCTTATCCACCCTCTTTCTATAAGCAGGAGCGGAACGGAATGTTTTGAGGTGCTTCAAAACAGTCTTCGAATCCTCTTCTGTGATGATATGCTCTCTTATCCTTATCCGTCGGATATACATACTTTCCTCCGACTTCCCAGAAAAACGGATGAAATTTGTATCCAAGTCGGTCTTTCTTCATATCATATAATACTTTAATTTCATTGACATCCGCCATAAAGTTGCTCCAAACGTCATAGTGAATCGGAATTACGACTTTTGCCTGAAGAGCTTCTGCCATTCTTAAAATATCCACAGAAGTCATTTTATCCTGCATACCAATCGGATTTTCTCCATAAGATCCGAATGCTACATCCACATCATAATCTTTTCCATGTTTTGCGAAATAGATAGAATAATGAGAATCTCCACTGTGATAAATATTTCCACCCGGTGTTTTAATCAGATAGTTTACTGCCTTATCATCCATATCAGTCGGACAAATTCCCGTTAATTCCTCTCTCTGCTCATCGGTTCTATCTGTTGTTACCAGACAGGTACGGTCAAAAGAATCTAACGCTACGATCTCTATATCTTTAATCTTAATAGTATCTCCCGGTTTCACTGTGATGCAGCGATCTGCCGGAACACCCCATTTCTGCCATAACTCCACAGATTTCTTTGGTCCTATAAATGGTACCGGAATCTCTTTTCCATTTTCATCAACGGTTGTCATATTGCTCTTAATCACGTGGGAAGCATACTCTGCACTCATATGATCCTGATGATAATGAGTTGCCAGCACTGCGTCTACCTGTTTGATTGCAAATGGATCCAGCACGAAAGGTACGGCTCTAAGATTTGGCTGCATTGCTCTGGCTCCGCACATATTTGCCATCTGGTGTCCGACTTTCATCTTTCCATCGCCATGAGTCCGCTTTCCGTTTCCACACCATAAATCCACTGTGATATTACATCCCCCCGGAGTTTTAAACCACATACCGGTACATCCAAGCCACCACATAGCGACAGTTCCCGGCGCTACCTCCTCATTTTCAATTTCCTCATTTAACCATGTTCCCCATTCCGGAAATGTTCCCATAATCCAGCTTTCTCTTGTAATTTCATCAATTTTACTCATGTTTATGATCTCCCTTCTACTTTTTCACTTTCTTTTTTCTTAATATCTTTTCAGTCATTTCCATAGTATGCATTTTCTCCATGCTTACGGAAAAAATGTTTATCCTGCAATACCTGAGGTGCCTGAGTAATCTGTTCTTTCAAATGCTCTGTCCGATAAGCCATTTTTGCTACTTCTTCCATTACTACCGCATTATGTACAGCCTCGGCAGCATCTTTTCCCCAGGAAAAAGGGCCATGATTTGTGCATAAAACACCAGGTACATAGACAGGATTCTTATCTCGAAACGTCTCTGCTATGACAAGTCCTGTATTTTTTTCATACTCACCTTCGATTTCTTCTTCCGTAAGAGATCGTGCGCATGGAATATCCCCGAAGAAATAATCTGCATGAGTCGTTCCGTAGCACGGAATGGATCTGCCAGTCTGTGCCCAGGAGGTTGCCCAGGAAGAATGGGTATGAACAATTCCTCCGATGTCCTGAAATGCTTTGTAAAGTTCGATATGAGTCGGTGTATCAGAGGATGGATTTAAGTCTCCCTCAATCTTATTCCCTGATAAATCCATGACTACCAACATATCCGGTGCTAATTTCTCATAATCTACTCCGCTTGGCTTAATCACAAAGAGTTCTCTCTCCCGATCAATTCCACTTACATTTCCCCATGTATAAGTTACCAGCCCTTTTGCCGGCAATTCCATATTTGCCTCATATACCTTCTGCTTTAACTCATCAAGCATTATAAACTCCTTCCTTGATTTTCCAGATTTCCAAACAGCTTTTCCAGTTCTATGCCGACCCCATCTGCATCGTTGGATGCCGCCACAAAGTCTGCTGCTTCTTTCACTTGTCTGTCTGCATTTTCCATGGCAATTCCAAGACCCACAGCCTTCAGCATTTCAATATCATTGACCTCATCGCCAAAAGCAATGATATCCTCCATGGGAATATCCCATTGCCCGGCAAGCTTTTTTAGTGCAGATGCCTTGGAAACACCTTTTGCCTTAACGGCAAGGACTCTTTTCCCGGATCTTATGGCATCTGCATCTGTTTCTTGTTTCAAAACTTCTGCCACGCAGTCCAGATACTCGGATCGATCATGGCTTGCCACAATTTTATATACCTTATGTTCTTTGATATAATCTTCCAGACGTTCCGTAAACTTAATAGGAATCTCTTGCCCTGCTTTCATTGTCTTATTGAACTTCTGATGGATCAAAAGACGTTCGTTGCATAGATCGTCTCCTACCAGCTCATTGTCTGTAAAGATATAATATTGAAGTCCATATTCTCCGCAAAGTTCAAAGGCATCCTGACATGTTTGTGTCGATAATTCCCGACTGTATAAGATCTCTCCTGTCTGCATATTTCGAACCAATGCACCGTCACAGCCAATTACAATTCCTCCTGATCCAAGCTGGCTCATATAAGGTTTTGTCATCACATCAGATCTTCCGGTTGCCGCAACAAAAGGAATTCCCTGTTGTATCAAGTTCCGAACGGCACAAACATTTCGCTTTGAAATCTGCTTGCTGCTGTTTAATAAAGTTCCATCCAGATCCGAGACTACCATTCGATACATTGTTCCTCCTTATGCCGCCCGGTCGATTCCTGCCTTCTGCATCTTATCTTCTACGAAAAGGCGGGCTGCTCTAATTGCCTCAACTGCTTCTTCCATCGTCTGCTTTTTCGTGTTATCTGCCCACATCTCAATCAGAAACATTCCGGAATAATGCAGTTCTTTTAATTTTTTGAAAATATCCACAAACCTTACGGTTCCTTCTCCAAACGGTACACATTTAAATACGCCCGGTTTTGTTTCTTTCACATGAATTGCCACAGTTTCTGAAATTCCCAGTTCAAATTCACTTTCCACATCGCCGGAAAACTGTGTAAGGTTTCCCATATCCGGATAAATCTTAAAATACGGGGATGGAATTTCTTTCAGATAGTGCATTGCTCTTAAAATAGTTCCGACAAATGCTGTATCCATAATCTCCATTGCCAGAATCACACCGGCACGGCTTGCCATTTCCACAGATTTTCTCATTCCTTCTAAAAACAGCTCTTTTGTCTCATCATCAGATTCTTCGTAATACACATCATAAGTTGCCAGCTGAATACAGCGCACTCCTAATTTCTGTGCCAGAAGGATTCCTTTTTCCATAATTTCAAATGCTTTTTCCCTTGTTGCCCTGTCCTTGCTTCCAAATGGAAATCTTCGATGTCCACTCAGGCACATGGTCGGAATGACAATTCCGGTTTCCTTCATATAAGAACGAATTTCCTCAATCTGTTCATCACTCCAGTCAAGTCTTGCCAATCGCTCATCTGATTCGTCTACAGAGATTTCTATGTAATCAAACCCTGCTTTTTTGGCTGCCTGCATTTTCTCAAGCCATGAAAAATCATCCGGCAATGCCTTTTCATAAATCCCCAACGGATTTTTTTTGATATCATACATGCCCTATCACCTCAATTATTCTGCCGGCATATCCAGAGCTTTACGTACTTTTGCCTCAATTTCTTTTTCAGATAACAGATTCTTTAATCCGATTACCTTTGTATCTTTTCCGGTACGGAACTGGGATGTAAATGTCTCAGATACAAATACCATATCGTAATTATTTGCCACACCTTTCGCCTCTCCGACACTCATATGCCCGATCTCTGCGTCTACTCCTAATTTTTTAAATACCTTGTTAATTTTCATCTTAATCATCTGGCTAGATCCCATACCATTTCCACATGCCGCAATTGCTTTGATTTTCATAATAACTTACCTCCTGAAAAATTTTTTATATTATTGATATTGTTTTTTGTTCTATTATTTATTTAAAATTTGCTTTTAATCCCAGTCTTCTTCCTGTCCTACAGTAAAATATTTTTCTTTGTCTGATTTCGCATATTGAATCTGTGGAATTGCCAACATTGCAAGAACACAAAGGATAACTCCTGGTATCTTCAGATATTTGACAATGTAGGATACTCCAAGGAAAACTGTTGAGAAGTCAAAGTTTCCATGCCATCCTCCAAATGCTACCAGCTGTACGATGTAGGCACAGAGCGCTCCGCCTAACACCTGAATGATTCCACAGAAAAATGGAAGAATAATTGCCGGTTTTACACCACCTCGATGATTTGCATATACAGCGATACTGGCGTTATCAAAGAATAATGGAACGAATCCTGCAATAATCATAACCGGTGAATGGAAAATCAGTAGTCCTGCTATCGCAAGGAACTGTCCGAGAGCTCCACAGAAGAATCCTACGGTTACTGCATTTGCCGGTGCAAATCCATAGGCAACTGCACAATCTACTGCCGGAATTGCTCCTGGCAACAATTTATCGGAAATACCTTTGAAAGATTCTGTCAGTTCTACCACAAACATTCGAACACCTGCCTGCAATACATTTAAGTACACGGTAAAGCTCAATGCTTTGGAGAAAATGTAAAATCCGAAGGCTGTTGTATCTGAAAATGTATCATCTAATCCTCTCATAAAATCTTCTCCGAGAACTAACATAATGATTCCGAAGAATACAAACATCAATACAGAAGTTGATACTACATTATCACTGAACATCTGAAGGAATCCCGGAAGTTTTATATTTTCAATAGAATCTTCTTTCTTTCCTATTTTCGGTGCAAGCTTATCTGCAAGCCAGATGGCAAACATCTGCTGATGTCCAATAGCAAATCCGCCTTCTCCGTCGGTAAGACGGTCTGTCGGTTCTACTGTAAGATTTGAAAAAACTGCCTGATAAGTACCAACCAGAATTCCTACTGCTACAGCACCCCAAATATTTCTGAGACTTGGGATAAACAGGAACACGATCCAAGTTACTGTAGTTGCCTGCTGTACCATAATATGTCCGGTTAACAGCAATGTCCGAAGTTTTGTCACTTTGCGGAAAATCAAAAGAATAATATTCCAGATAAATGCCAGAAGCAATGAGGTCATCGTCCACGCTGCCGAAAGTCCGATATTTTCCAATGCCGCATTTACAGCATTTAATCCAAAATAAGGATCAATTACTACCGCATTTAAATTAAATTTTTGATTCAATCCTGCGAGAATCGGGCGGAATGTATTGATCAATCCTGCAGAACCTACATTCAAAATCATATATCCAACGACTGCTTTCAAGAATCCTGCCAGTGTTTCATACCACTTTCTTCCCAATAATATGTATCCGATTAATACGATGATTCCTACAAAGAATTCTGCTTTTGTTAAAATATTATTGGATACAAATTGAAAAATTGTGTTTAATATTTCCATCCTCTTTCTCCTCTCTTATTCTTCCGGTTCAAACTCGTTAATCGCTTTGGCTGCTTCCTCCGGAGATTCTGCCTTTCTTAGAAACTCAAGATTATCCTCCTCGGAAATAAATTCTGCCATTCCCTGAAGTTTTTCCAGATGAGATGTATCATCAGTCGCTGCCAGTGTTAAAACAATATCTACCGGATCATTTTCACTGTTAAAGCAGACCGGCTCAGACAATGTAATCAAACTCAGACCTGTTTTCTTTACGCTGACATCCGGTCTTGAATGAGATAATGCAAGTCCCGGTGTGATTACGATATACGGTCCGTTTTCTTCTACACATTGGATCGTCAGATCAATATAATCCTTTGTAATATATCCGCTTTCCACCAGAAGATTTCCTGATTTGATCATGGAATCTTTCCAGTCATCTGCTTTTACATTCAACTGAATATTCTCTGCTTCAATTACTTTGCTCATTTGTTTCCTCCTAATTTCTTTAAACAATTTTCTCTTTCTTTTTGTCTCTCCTTAAGTTGTTCCTATCATACCATCCCGCACATACCAATTCAACATTTTCTCAATCTTTGCACATATGTGCATTTAAAACAATGTATCTTGACATATAAAAAAGGATTGTTCTAATTTTAGAACAATCCTTTTTATATTGCATATTCGCATTCATACGTCAGGCAATGCCGTTATCGAATTTTTACTTTTAATTTCTTCGTTACCTTTCCGGATTTTACATAGACCGTAAGATTCGCTTTTTTCTTTTTGGTCTTTAACCGTCCGTTTTGGGAAATGGAAGCATATTTTTTACTTCTCTTTGAAAGAGACCACTTTACGGACTTACCGGTTCCGTAGGCTTTCGCCTTAAATCGGTAAACCTTTTTCCTTGATACTTTCTTTTTATAAGATGTTACTTTGATGTAAGGTTTTTTCACCTTGATTTTTACTCTGACGCTGTAGTTCCTGATCTTGGCAGTTACATATACAGTTCCTGCTTTTTTACCTTTCAGCGTTCCTGCCTTGGAGACGGACGCAACAGATTTCTTGCTGACACTCCATTTTACAGAGCCTGAAATTCCATATCCCTTTGCTTTTAGCCGTACTGAACGTCCCACATAGACAGTCTTCGGAGCGGTAACCTTTACATAAGGATTTTTAATGGTAATTGTTACAGATTTCTTTGCAGAACCGATCTGCACTGTCACAACAACTTTTCCGGCTGCTTTCGCATACAGAACTCCTCTTGCATCCACAGATGCATATTTCCCGGAAGATACGCTCCATTTTACTGCACCGCTGACATGCTTTCCATATGCCTTTAATTGTACTTTCTGTCCTTTGTATACAGAAGATGGCGCTGTTATGGTAACATACGGCGTCGGTTTTTTCAGTCCATTGACCGCTTTAGTCAAAGCCTCTGCTGCACTGTCAATTTCTTTTTGAGATGCATTCTGATTCTTCAACACCTCTTTTGCCTTCTTTAATGCCGCCTCATAGACCTTATAGCTATCTGCTGTGTAATCTTTTCCATTGTATTCCTCTTTGGTAAGGGCTTCTAGCGCTTTATTTGACCGAATCGTCACAGATACTGTCGTCTTTGCCGTTCCAACCGTTCCTGTCACCGTATAGATTCCAGGTTTGTTCACATCTACCTTACTAAAATCCCATGCAATCGCTGCCGGATCTTTTTTCTCGAAATCTTCTGCCGCCACTGTCACTTTCTTTGGCAGCAGTTTCTCTAATTCTTCCAGACTGCTATTGATTGCCGGATTCAAATCTTCGACTTTGGTGATAATCTTTGTCACCGGAAGATCTGTCACAATGTAGAAATTCTGATACTGAGCAGATGCATTCCAAAGTCCTAGTCCAACATATCCTTCTTCATACATCGTTGGAACTTCTGTGTTCAAATATTCTTTTCCATTAACAGAAACTTTGATTTTTGTTTTATTTACAGCAATTTCTAAATGATATTTGTTATCTGAAGGTTTTTCCAGATCATTGACCTCTGCAAAAGTTTTATCTCCTTTAAAGTCAAACAATCGAACTTTCTGACCATTTAACTGAACTGCAAGACATCCCTGCCACACATCCTGTGTATTAGCTCGCAGAATAAAGTTTGCAATTCCAGATGTATACTTTGCATTAATCTCATAAGTGAATTTATCGGTCTTTACTTTGTCTGCAAATAAGAACCCATTGTCGTTATGACTTCCGTAATAGGTGTCTCCGTCAATGTACCATTTTCCTGCCGTTGCGTGGAATTCCGTCAGGTTGGTTTTAAACTGGTTCTCACGAATTGTCACCGTACAGGTCTTCTTGATCTCCGGATGCTCCTTAAGGGCTGCCGTAATCTCTGCGGTTCCTTTTTTCACTGCGGTCACTAACGCACACTTTCCATTCTGTGCTAATTTTACTGCATCTCCTTTTACGGAATAGACTACCTGCGCATCGACACCTACTGGAACAGTGTCCGCCTTTAACTGAAACTGATCGCCCACATAGCCTTCATACTTTGATTGATTCAGTCGAATTCCTGCCTGGGCCGGCTGTTTATCCTTCCAGATTGTCTTTAACGGATATACGGTAATATCTGCCTGCGATTCTCCGCCTTTGCTGTAGACTTCCAATCCCCGACTTGCAATAGATGGGAAGATCTGCATCGCTCCTGCCACGGTATCATTCTTTGAAAAAAGCTCTACTGAACTGCGATCTACATAAATGTGGAAATCAAGAGATCCATCGGCATTCTTCTCCACCTTCTGTCCACGGACGTTGATGTCTCCATTTACAATTAAAGTTCCTGATTTACTGCGGTCCAAAATGAATTTTTTCTGTTCCATATCATATTTTACAACAGTCTCCTGTCCATCCCCGGTTCTTACTTTGAATCCGGTTTCTGTAACATCCTCACCAGGTGTTATCTTTGCTACAATCTCATAACTGTCACCGTCGAAATCTTTCAAAAGATTGTTCTCTTCTGTAACAACACCCTGTTTGGATACTTTATGTTCTGTATCTCTCAGCTCTTTATATTCTTCGATCGGTGTCTGTGTCAGATAATATGTTCCATCGCTTTCTTTTCTTACCCCAAGCTTACATTGAAGATTATAAGTTCCGTTAAAGACATCATTTCCGTTGGCATACGGAATCAGCTTACAGAAGTTTTGCTCCCATGTGTTCATCCAGTTGATTTCAATCAAATCCGGCAGCTTCATATTATCTTTGGTTCCAAAGTCACTGATATAGTAGGTCATCGCCGCGTAGGAATCCGGTCCAAAGTTCATAATTCCATCATTCTCTTCATTTCCCATTCCATTTGCATTGGTACTCTTATACTGCTCATCTGGTACAAAACTCCAACGCCCGTCTACCTGTTTGAAATCACCGATTTTATACTTACGTCCTCCGCGATTTAATACCCATTTATACTGTCCGTTTTTTTGTCCTTTTTCATCGGTAACTTCCAATGGATAAAGTTCCGGACACTCTGTGTTAAGATCTTTGTATACAGACTCTTCCTTCCAGTTGACCAGATCCTTGGAAGAATAAATTCTAAGCGGTACTCCCGCCATAAACCACTGATTTTCATAACGAAATACTTTTGGATCACGGAATGCCGAATTATTTAAGCTATCCTCCTTCCAGTGCATTAAGACTTTTCCGTCTTCATATTTATGAAAAGTCTTGCCGTCTTTGCTATAAGCTCCAATAATTTTCTGTCCTTCGCTTCCTCCATCTGCCGTAACCAAAAATACGATACCCTTCTCGCCTTCTTTAAAAATATCCGGTGCAGTTTCATGATCTGCAATCACCGCACAACCGGAGTACATGGTCCCATATTCATCCGGGTAAAATTGAATTGTATCTTCTTCCCAATGAATTAAATCCTTACTAGTTGCATGCATCCAGTGCATCGGACCCCAGACAGCCTTGTCATAGTACTGATAAAATAAATGATATTTTCCGTTGTAATATACCATTCCGTTAGGGTCATTGCCCCAGCCGTCTTTGACAGAATAATGATACTGTCCACGGTAATCCTCGTTGTAATATTCCGCATCCGGTTTCATCTTATGTACACGAACCCGATAGACAACCTCTGCGCCCTGATTCTTTGCCGTCAGGGTGTAGACTTGTTTGTCCTTTGTCAAAGGAATATTCTTAAGATCTACTTTTTTTCCTTCCTCATTCGTTGCTGTAATCTCCGTATCCTGATTTACCTTTTCCGGTACCAGACTTACGCTTTTTGTTGCATTGGATGCATAGGTAACGTAAACATACTGGTGCTTATCAAAGGCAATCGGATTCTCTATGTTTCCTCCCTTTGCCTCTGCCTTAAGCCCGGACAACTGTGGCGTATTTTCCTCTGTAATAGAAGAGAAAGTCACATTCTTATAAACCACATTGGCATCCCATGTAAGAAGACCAAACTGACCTTCGGTTAAAGCATCGTTCTGACCTCCCAGCACTGCGGCTGCATTGTCAGACGCATCATCTCCCATCGTATAGTCTGCCGTGTTGATCACCAGCTTGTCGTTAATATAATATGCCATATGTTTTCCGATGGCTGTAATCTTTAAGTGATATGTATTGTCATCAGTTAATTTTACTTTCTGAGGCTGAAAAACATCCACACTGCGGTCATCTTCAAATTTAAATAATCTTGCTTCACCGCTCTCGCCATTGATATTTGCAACATACATTTTCCGGTCTTTTCCTTCCGTAAGTCCATTGGAACGAAGAATCAAAGATGCGGCCCCCTTGCGCTCCTTGAATGAAACGTCTGCCTCATAGACAAAATCTTTTCCTTTTGTACTGCTTAACAAAAAGGAATCCCCCTTCCCTATGGAATTGCAGTGGATGGCGCCTTCACTTTCACTGTAATTCCCATTGATATTCCAGTCCAGAGTATTGGTTTTCTCAGCTGCCATAATTTCTTTCCGGAATATCTGAGCACTGTTTCCTTTCCATCCGGCTTCAGTCATGGAGATGTTTCCAAATGTCATCACCAATGCCAACGCAGATGCTGTTACTTTAGTCCATACTTTTTTCATCAATTTCCTCCTCATATTTGCTATTTGAGTGAAAACTCCTACTTTCAAAGAATCTTTTTTATAAAAAAGAGGCGGTAAATCCGCCCCTTCTATTCATCTAAATAATCAATATCATTATATATAGATTTTGAAGAATTTACTGTGATACCAGATGTATAATCTTATCTACATTCGCCTTCCCATTCTTGAAAGCCAGACCTATGACAACACAGAGAACCACACAAACAGCCGCAAAGATCGTACCGACAATTCCGATCGCCTGATACGGCATCCCGTTGTTAATTCCCAGTCCCCAGTAGGCGATTACGGCCCCGATGGAAGATAGAATTATGAGATTTCGAATCCATTTTTTCAAATTTTCAAGCATTTTTGTCTGATATTCAATTTCCTGCAATTTCTGCTGTTTTGTCTGCACTGCCATTTTGACTTCCTCCTAGTATTTCAGTCCCGGGTTAAAGAATCCAACCATAACACCGATGAAAGCGATCACAACTAAAATCAGCATAGTAACAACCGGTGATACTTTTTTCTTTGCCATGAGCCACCAGCAAAACAGTACGAAAGCTGCTGTCAGAAACCCTGGATATACAGAATCTAACTGATTCTGAAGATTTAAGAATTCTTTTCCTGCATCGTTTACTAAATGGAAAGATGTCTTTACAGATACCCATGTTGCCGCTACAGATCCAACGACCATAGTTCCAAGCATTACGATAGATTCACGAATTGCCGTCGCTTGCTCTCCAACCAGGACGTCTACGGCTTTTCCACCTAATTCATATCCTTTGAAATATAAGAACTTCATTCCAAGAGTTACGATTAAGTTCCATGCAATGATATAGAAGATCGGTCCTACAACAGAACCACCACTTGATAATCCAAGAGCAATTCCTAAAAGAATCGGAATCAAAGTACCGACTAACAATGAGTCACCGATTCCGGCGATTGGTCCCATCAGACCTGCTCTAAGACCGTTGATGGTCTCCGCATCTACATCTTCGTTTCCATTTGCCTTCGCTTCTTCCAGACCTGCTGTAATACCTACGATGACAGATCCAACCTGAGGCTCTGTATTAAAGAATGCAGTATATGTATTCATTGCTTCTTTCTGTTCTTCTTTTGTATCATATAATTCCTCTACCAGTGGAAGCATTGCACATAAGTAACCGAAGGTCTGCATATGTTCCTGTGAAAAACATGTTAAATGTCCATAATACCAGTTGCGGAATGATTTATTTAACGCCTTTTTTGAAAGCTTTTTCTCTGCCATATTAAATATCCTCCTCATCGTCATCATCAAAGGAACCGCCGGAAGCTAAAGCAGCTTCTTTTGCTTTGATTCCTACCATCTTAATATTGTAATAGATAATCGCAAACATTCCGGCGACAACTGTCACAGATACAAGATTGAGCCCCATCGCTGCTGCAAGAGTGAATCCGAAGAAGAATGGGATAAAATCTGCTGCCTTTGTCACAACCTGTTTTAACAGGATCGCGATACCTACACAAGGAAGCATACTTCCTACGGTAAATAATGTTTTCATTGCAATTCCGTCCATTGGAAGTGTTGTCTTGATTGCCTCTACTACAGGCACTCCTAATTTACACATTGCAACTGCAGGAATGAAACTACAGATGATGTGTGAGATCCATGGCAATACCATGTCTACCAAGTAAAGTTTTTTAAATTCACCCTTTTCGACTGCCTGCCATCCGATATGCTGCCATACAAGGTTGATCGTTGCTGTTCCATAGAATAATACAGTTCCGATGGTTCCTACCATAGCTCCGAAAGATGTTGCCATTGCAATTCCCTTGGCAGATGCAGGATCCAGACCATAAGAATTTAATGCCAGCATTGCCAACGGAATACCGATATAAGATACAGCACGAACATCGGCTGATACAGTTCCGCCCGGTGTAACCAATGCGATATATACAACCTGCATTGCCGCACCAACTAAAACACCGGCCTGTACATCTCCCAGAACAATACCGCAGACAAGACCTGCTACCAACGGTCTTCCTAATGTGTAGTTACCAATGGCACTTCCTCCCATACCCGGCATACTTGCAAGGCAGGCAAAAATACCTAAAATAATTGCCTGTAACCAACTGATTGTCATAATATTTTCTCCTCTCTTTTTTAATTAAAACCAAATTGGCTTCTAAATTTATCCCATGTTCCAATGGAAGCTTCTTTAATCAATGCAAATTCAATTTCATAACCTGCTTTGCTGATCGCCTCTAAAGCTTCTGCTTCTTCCTGAGTGATGGACTGGTTATTTCCAAGTTTTACAGCTCCCGGACGGTCGTTGCAAGGTCCGATAATGACCTTTTTCACATCACTTGGCACAAACCCGTCATCTACCAGAATTTTTTTCATCTGGATCGGATCTTTTGTAATCAGGAAATACTGATCTTTGCTGTCCAGCACTTTCTGACATTTTTTCTTCCACGCTTCATAGGTCCATACAAAAGTCTTTTTAGAACTTGCGCTTTTGTAAGCCATCTTCAGTGCATCGGTTGTAGCTGCCTTATCATTAACAGCAATTAATCCGTCACACGGATACTCCAAAGACCATCTTGTAACAGTCTGACCATGAATCATACGGTCATCAACTCTTAAAAATGAAACTGACATTCTCTCTTTCCTCCTTAGATATCGTCTTCCTCATCATCATTTTGCGGTGTCATCACAAATTCTTTCACTGCGTCCTTCGCCTCACTGATCAGGCTTTCTTTGAGAATTTCTAAATCAACTCCGTCTTTCATAAGGGTAGCCGTCAATGCCATTGCAAGGTTCATACCTCCGAAGACTACGGTATTGCCCATCAGTCCTTTGCCGGAAATCTGTTCGATGGCATTGGTAAGCGGAGATCCTCCGACAATGTCACCCAGAAGAATAATCTCGTCTTCCGCCCGAATCCCACAGATGGCATCTGAAAATTTTGCTGCAAATTCATCTGCGCTCATTCCATCTTCCAGTCCTGCACTGATCACATCTTCACGCTCACCCCCTGCCAGCATTTTTAACACACTGTGAAGGCCGGGTGCAAATGTACCATGGCTGACTAATACTACGTATTTCATCCTCTTCTCCTTTCATTTCCTCGTCTCTTAATTACAAAATTATTCTAACAATTCCACAAAAAAAGGACATCTGTAAATTGTCATCACTTTCAATTTACAAATGTCCTTTTTTATATGACAAATGTCATATTATGGATTTAACATCTGATCTGCTTCCTTCTTCAATTTTAACATATTTGCATCAAATTCTTCATCATCCAGAAGAATCTGCTGCATCTCACTGTCAATATGCTGAAATACATCATTGTATCTTCGAAATTTAGGTGTCCGCAATGCCTCTGTCATAACCTGATCTAAAAGCTTCATTTTCACAATCGTATCTTTTCCCATGTCTTCCTCGAGAATTTGTTGTGCCTTCTCTGAATTGGTCACAGATTTCAGTGAAGAAATTCCATGAGAATCCTGAAATAATTTTTGTTGAGTCTTTGTATCATAAGTAAACTTTTTTAAGAATTTCCATGCCAAAGTACTGTTCTTACTATGACTTCCGATTCCCATCATCAGATGGTCTACTTTTACATTGTTTTCTCCATCTGGCCCTTTGGGCAGTTTGATACAATCCCACTGAAACTCAAAATATTTATTAATTTTCCACGGATATGGCTTATAGGTCCGAAATTCAGAAAACTTCATTGGGCGAAATGCGATTTTTCCTGTATCGAAGTCATCCGATGTCAGAGTCTGAAAATCTGAGAGCTGCTGAATTTTCTTTACAAACAAAATTGCATTTTCAATATTATTTGAGGACAAATTGCATACAGTTCCTTTATTGTTAAATAAATCTCCTCCATTACTGTAAACCGCATCTTCCCATCCATAATCATAGACACCAAACTGGTCCAGTCTTCCATCACCATTGGTATCTTTCGTTACCTTTTTACATATTTTATAGAAATCATTCCACGTCCACTGGTTGTCCGGCATGGATATTCCCTCTTGCCTAAGCAGCGTTTTATTCACAAACATTAGTGTCGGAACGCTTTCATAAGGCAGGGCATACTGGTTTTCTCCATATTTCCCCGCCTCATAACTTTCCTCGTAATAATCCTCCTTGCAAAATGTCCGATCTTCTGCAATCAGAGAATCCAATTTTTTTAACATTCCAATCGAAGAAAACGTACTGAAATCTTCCGGAAGAATCATAAACACATCCGGAAGGTCACCTTTTAATGCCTTTTGCGAAATCCATTCTGAATAATCATCTTTCAAAATTCCACTGTCATATTGAATCGTAACATTGGAATTCTCTTTTTCAAACTCCTTTATCACTTCATCAATAATCTTATAACAATCATCGTCCGGCACATCCCACTGATTTCCTGCAAACACACCTAATGTAAGAACAACTTTCTTTTCTCTCGGATACACTACAAAACCAATGGAAAGAATACTTATCATCAACCCTGCTGCAACCAGACGTTTCCACCATTTTTTCAAATTCCCCTGCATTTATTTTCTCCTGTACTTGGCTGAACCGGTCTGCACTTCCCAGATTGCAAGCTGCGTGCGGTCTCTTAAATTTAATTTGCTTAAGATTGTACTCAGATAATTTCTTACTGTTCCCTCCGAAAGTTTCAAATGCTGTGCTATTTCTTTGTTTGACATCCCTCTTCCGACCAATTTGATAATATCCCATTCTGCATCTGTAATATCACTGATATTCTCCGGTTGAATCATAACATCGTAATTACTCTGAGCCATTTCTGAGAAAAAATCAACTACTTTTGTTGCCACATCCGGATTAATCATAGCACCACCTGCATGCACTGTATGTATCGCCTGCTCCAGTTCATCCATAGAAATTCCTTTCAGCAGATATCCGCTGGCGCCATGCTTTAAGGCACTGAACACAAACTCATCGTCATCAAAAGTTGTCAGAATAATAATTTTTATCTGAGGATATTGATCTTTTATAATTTTGGTACATTGTACTCCATCCATTTCAGGCATCCGCACATCCATCAATATAACATCCGGTTTCTCTTTCCGCACCAGACTGATAACTTCTCTCCCATCTTTTGCCGTTCCAATTACTTCAATATCTTCTTTCGTTTCCAATACAATTTGAAGACTCTGTCTGATTAGTTCCTGATCATCTGCAATTATCACTTTTATCATAGTTTTTCTCCCCATCGAATTGGTATTTTGGCAGTAATTTTAAAACCGTCACTTCCATCATATACAACGCTTCCGTTAAGCATTTTTATTCGCTCTTCAATATGAATTAACCCAAATCCTGTATGAATTTCTTCACAGCCAATCCCATTGTCACAAATCACAAGATTTATCCATTTATTTTCTTTCCACATAGTCACCTTAATTTCACTGGCTTTTCCATGTCGGATTGCATTGGTAATTCCCTCTTGGACTACCCGGTAAATCATATCCTCTTCATCTGAATTAAATTCTAATAAAGGTACATTACACTGATAACAGATTTTCACTTTTGAAACCAGCATCGTATCTTCAATCATCTTTTCCAGAGCCTGTTTCAAATTCCTGTGCTCTAAAGCATCCGGTCGCAGTTTATTTACAGATCTCCGAATATCAGAAATTCCCTGCCTTGCCACTACAGAAATCTTATTCAACTGCTTTTTTGTCGCATCAACCGAATAATCAATCATAGCAATGCAGGCATCAATTCCTGCAGAAAGACCTGTCATTGTATGACCCAAAGTGTCATGAATCTCTCTTGCAATCCGGTTACGCTCTCTGGTCTCTACCATCTTTTCTGTCATCTGGGCATAATCTTTTAACTGATCATTCATTTCTTTTAATCTCATATTGGCAGTCTGCAGCTGAAGATTCAGCAGTGCAATTCTCGCATTCTCTTTCATTTGGTTCCGCATTAAAATAATCATATAAGCAATAAATGCAATCATATTAACTGCGATTAAAATATTCTTTATTCCCAAAATCATAGTACTGATTTTGGCGGGATAAACTCCTAAAAACTCCTGAAAGGAAATCATAGGCACCACCATAGATACAATCTCATAATCCGAAACAATAAATATAATTCCCATGATTACAAGAAATAGAAAACGGTTATGCTTATCCCGAATAGCTGTGACAATATCAGCAACTACCAACAACAAAATCCCATTATAACTGACATATAAAAGTTTAATAATCAGCAGGCAAAGTAACAATTCAATTCCATATGCTACAATCGACAATTTTGCCTTTCCGCTTTTTTCTCCACGTATTTCTATGATATACAAGAGAAGAAAGAATGCAACAAACATAATAATGATGGCTCCCAACGGCTCCATTGGCATATATGTAATATTCTCTAAAAAACTCCGTGCTTCAAAATTATCATTAATTTGATTTAAAGTCAGAAGAAAGACTAAGGCAAAAAAACCTAATATCATAAAATTGATCAATCCCATAAAAATTTTTAAATAATACAGATTATAATTTTTTCTATCCATTGTCCCTCTCTCTACTGCCATCGATTCATGTCCGACTGCTCCACATTTTCCTCAGTCACCATATGCACAGGTATGATCTTCATCTTTTCTAATTTCTTTCCATCTAAAATCTGATAGATCGATGTAATCACTGCATTTGCCATCTGCTTTGGTGACTGAGCAGAAGTTCCTTCCATCATTCCGTCCTGAATCAATTTCTTGGCTTCCGGTGACCCGTCAACACCATATACAAGCACCCCGCTGCGGGCATTCGCGCGATCCAGAGCAGCCAACGCCCCCATTGCCGCCGGATCATTTAATGCCATAATCACATCAATATCCTGATATTGATTAATAATTTTCTCTACCTTTGGAAGAGATCTCTCAATTTGCCCTTGTGTATCTGTCGATGCAAGGATTCGGTATTGACTATGTCCTCGAATCGTATCTAAAAATCCCTGAATCCTGTCAACTCCTGATTTTGCACTCTTATGAGTTAATAGTACAATCCCCGCCTGTTTCTTTTGTTTCATCATCTCTTTTGCACACTGCACTCCTGCCTGATAATTATCAGAAACAATGGTCATTGTAACCAGATCTTTACGATATACCGGTGTATCGATGACGATCACCGGAATCCCAGCTTCTTTTGCAGCCCTGAGTCCCGGTTCAACACCCTTCCAGTCCACTGGATTTAAAAATATTGCATCCACTTTCTTTTTTACCAAATACTTTATCTGAGCATTTTGTTTTTTCTGGTCCAGTGCCGGATCCAGACTAATCAAATGATCTCCTCGTTTTTCTACCTGTGTCCGGATCTGATTATCTACCACTTTATAAAAGTCATTATTCATTGTCATATAGGTTGCCCCAAATACCCGTTGAATATTATGATTCTCTTTCCAATACAATATAAATACCTTGGCATAAATTCCGGCAATAATCCCGAACAAACACAGCACAATTAAAATGCTGATCTGGCCTTTCCACACTTTTATTCTCTCCCGATCCATTTTCAGTGCCTCATTTCTATTTTTTAAAGCCATGCAGAAGGACTGGCATCACTTGGCATCCTTAAATCTCCTCTCGGCGATACCGCAACACTTCCGACCTTCGGTCCGTCCGGCAGGCAGGATCGCTTAAACTGCTGACTGAAGAATCTCCAGTAGAATTTATCCAGCCATTTGGTAATTACATCTTCTTCATACACTCCTTCGAAGGTCTGTTTTGCCATTCGATATAATTTTTCTTTTGGAAATCCAAACCGCATCATATAATATAAGAAGAAATCATGAAGTTCATAAGGGCCTACCAGATCTTCTGTCTTCTGAGAAATCACACCGTCTACCGGCGGAAGCAGTTCCGGACTTACAGGAGTGTCCAAAACATCCATCAAAACGTCTGAAAGTTTCTGATTTTCTACAGTCTCTGCATAATAAAGAACTAAATACCTCACTAAAGTCTTCGGCACAGAACAGTTCACTGCATACATGGACATATGATCTCCATTGTAAGTTGCCCATCCAAGAGCCAATTCGGACATATCTCCGGTTCCGATTACCATACCGTTACACTGGTTTGCCATATCCATTAAAATCTGTGTCCGCTCTCTTGCCTGAGAATTCTCATAAGTTACATCATGGTTTTCTTCATCATGACCGATATCCGAAAAATGCTGGCGTACAGCCTTTTCAATATTAACTTCTTTTAACGTTGCTCCCAATTCCCGAATGAGGGATACTGCATTCTGATAAGTACGATCTGTTGTTCCAAAACAAGGCATCGTCACACAAATTAAATTCTCCCTTGGAATCTCCAGCATATCAAAAGCTCGTGCCGTAACAAGAACTGCCAACGTAGAATCCAGTCCGCCGGAAATTCCAACGACTGCATGCTTACAGTTTGTATGTTCCAGCCTCTTTTTAAGTCCCATCGCCTGAATTGTTAAAATTTCATGGCAGCGTTTGTCTCTTTCTTCCTGCCGATCCGGCACAAATGGGGCTTTCGGAAATCTTCTGGATAATTTGGTATCGGTAATATTCAAAGAGAACTCAATCTCTGCATAATCTCCGATCTGTTCGCCCGGAAAAGATGTCATCTTCCGACGTTCCGCCGCCAGTCTCTGTACGTCAATATCTGCATAAATAATCTCGTTGGTAAATCTCTTGGCCTCTGCAAGAACAGAACCATTTTCGCAGATCAGATGATGTCCGCTGTAGACTACGTCCTGAGTAGATTCTCCTTCTCCCGCATTGGCATACAGATAAACGGCAAGAAGTCTTGCAGACTGATTCGCTACCAGATTTCGCCGATAAGTTTCTTTGGTCGTTGTCTCCACACTTGCGGAAGGATTACAAATTACCGTAGCACCTGCCATCGCATGATATGTGCTTGGAGGAAGAGGTACCCACAGATCCTCGCACACTTCACAGGCAACGACCAGTTCCGGAATCTCTGCGCAGGTAAACAACTGATTGGTACAAATCGGTACCGGCTCATCTCCAAGTCCCTGCCAGATCATATCATCCAAGTCTTTTCCGGATGCAAAATGGCGCAGTTCGTAGAACTCAGAATAGTTTGGCAAATGTGTCTTTGGAACGATTCCGAGAATTCTTCCACGATTTATGACAACTGCACAGTTATATAATTTATTCTTTACAACCAATGGGCATCCAACGATCACCAGCATGTTTTCGTCTTTTGTCTCTTTTGCAATCTTCAACAGCTGATTTTTACACTCTGCAAGAAGCGGCTGCTGTAAAAACAGATCTCCACATGTATATCCACTGATTGTCAACTCAGAAAACACCAAAAGACTGGCTCCGTTTGCTCCAGTCTCTTTGATGATTTCTATAATTTTTTCAGCATTATATACGGGATCTGCAACTTTCACTTTCGGTGTTGCACAGGCAACTTTGATAAATCCATCTTTCATTTTTTTACCTCATTATTATCCCTGATCACCGGATTTTCCCGGCATCTTAATCCTGTTCCATGTTACTCAGCTTAGCAGCCTGATCTGCTGCAGTCAGACTGTCAATTAACTCATCTAAATCCCCATTCATAATCGAATCCAGCTTGTGAAGTGTCAGCTTAATTCTGTGATCTGTCACACGCCCCTGTGGATAATTGTATGTCCTGATCTTCTCTGAGCGATCTCCTGTTCCGATCTGACTCTTTCTCTTCGCTGCCTCTTCATCATGAGCTTTCTGCTGCTCTAATTCGTACAAGCGGGAACGCAGAACTTTCAATGCCTTATCCTTATTCTTTAACTGTGATTTCTCATCCTGGCAAGATACCACAATTCCTGTCGGAAGATGTGTTAATCGAACCGCAGAGTCTGTAGTATTGACACACTGTCCACCATTACCGGATGCACGGAATACGTCAAATTTACAATCGTTCATATCAATTTCCACTTCCACATCTTCAACCTCCGGCATAATTGCCACCGTAATCGTTGAAGTATGAATTCTTCCGCCGGATTCTGTTGCCGGAATCCTCTGTACACGATGAACACCACTCTCATATTTAAATCTTGAGTACGCGCCCTGTCCTGATACCATAAATACCAGTTCCTTAAATCCGCCGATTCCACTCTCGTTAAAACTCAAAGTATTCACCTGCCATCTGCGGCCTTCTGCATAACTTCGATACATCCGGGCCACATCGGAAACAAACAGTCCTGCTTCATCTCCACCGGCTCCGGCACGCATCTCCACGATAATATTTTTATCGTCCATTGGGTCCTTTGGAATCAGAAGAATTTTCAACTCATTTTCCAGACGTTCTACATTGACCTTAGATTCTGCTAATTCCTCTTTTGCCAACTCTTTTAACTCTTCGTCTGTCTCTTCATCCAACATCTCCAGACTGTCTTCTACATTTTGCTTTTCTGCCTTGTACTCCTTATATTTTTCCACAATCGGGGTCAAATCATTCTGTTCTTTCATCAGATCACGAAATCGATTCTGATTGGAAGCCACATCCGGATCATTTAATTCCTGCAATACTGTATCCAGACGATCTACCAAACTTTCTAACTTATCAAACATATCCTTTCTCCTTCTCTAATAATTACGACTGCCACCGAAGGGCATATTCAATGTGAGATTACTCTCCTGTGTGATATCCCAACACCAGACGATCCAGTCCTGCCAGATCCTTTTTTACCAGAACATTTTGAAAACCTGCTTTTTTCATCAAATCTGCCACAGCCTCTCCCTGATCATATCCAATCTCAAAAGCCAGCATTCCTCCGGAATTTAAATACTCCGCCGCATCTTCTACAATTTTTCGATAGAAAAAAAGTCCGTCTTCTTTTCCATCTAACGCAAGCATCGGTTCATGTTCCCTCACTTCCGGCATCAACTGCAGACATTCTTCACTTTTAATGTAAGGGGGATTGGAAATAATCAGATCATAACGCCCTGTTACCTTTTCAAAAAGATCACTTTGGATAAATTTTACCATAGGCGCAAGGTTTTCGCCATTAGCTTTTGCAATTTTCAATGCTTTTTCACTAATATCTGTTCCCACACATACCTTCGGTTTTAACAGTAATGCCAGACTGACTGCAATACATCCGGAACCGGTACATAAATCTAATATCTTCTCCGGATGAATTCCCTGAGCTATCACTTCCTCAAGAACTGTCTCCGTATCTTGTCTCGGAATCAAAACATCTGGTGTTACCTGAAAGGTATACCCCATAAATTCCTGTGTTCCAAGAAGATATTGCAGAGGAATCCGTTTCTTAGCCCGCTCTTTCAAAAGTCCCCGGTATGCTTCCAGAGCTTCACCTTCCTCTACCTCTTCTGTCATCCCAAACAAATAGTCTTCTCTGGAAAGCTTCAGACAATGAGAAAACAGATACCATGCCTCTCCAGAAGCATTTTCTATCTTCTGTTCTTCTAATATTCTTTGTCCGCATAGGACCCATTCTCTTCTATTCATTCCTCTTTCGCTCCCTGCTAAGATAGTCTCGCCAATCAAAGACTCCCTCCACTGACGCAATGGCAACCTCAATCATAGATTCATCCGGTTCTCTGGTTGTCAATTTTTGAAGACAGAGCCCCGGCTTGCTGAAAATCTGAACCAAAGGATGATCACTGTTACCTGCCAGCCTGATAAACTCATAAGATACTCCTGCCACTAACGGAAGAAACAAAAGCCGCAAAAAAACTCTCAGCCAGATCTCATCGACTCGGATAAAAAAGAAAAATACCATACTTATAATCATAACAATAAAAAGGAAACTGGTTCCGCAGCGCTTATGAAGCCGGGAATATTTCTTTACATTTTCCGGTGTCAGATCTTCTCCTGCCTCCAGACAATTAATGGTTTTATGCTCCGCTCCGTGATACATAAAGACCCTTCGAATATCTTCCATATGAGAAATCAGAACAATATACCCAAGAAAAATTCCAATTCGAATCAGCCCCTCCACAATTAAAATGACATATTCGTTTCGTATCCAGCTGCCCAGAAATTCAGATGCCAAATATGGCAGCACCATAAACAGACCAATGGAAATCGCCAGAGATAAAATCATAACAAACGTCATCACGATTTTTTCACCTTTGCCCTTCATCAGCTTCTCTGCAATTTCATCCAACTTTCCGGTGTCTTCTTCCTCATCTTCAAAAAAACTTGCTGAGTAATTTAATGTTTTCATGCCAATTACCATGGATTCTATAAAATTGACCACACCTCTTAAAATTGGCAGTTGAAATACCGGGTGTTTCTCTGCGAAACTTACGCAATCCTCTACTTTTGTCTCAATCTCTCCATCGGGCTTCCTGACAGAAACAGCGTATCGATCCATATTTTTCATCATTACGCCTTCCATAACAGCCTGCCCTCCAATACGAACCGCCATTTTTCACTCCTTATATCATAAAAAAGAAAAGGTTGAGATTAATGATAACCTCAACCTGATTTCTAACTTTTCTACTTAACACCATATTTACGATTGAACTTATCAATACGTCCACGAGCCTGAGTAGCTTTCTGCTGTCCTGTATAGAACGAATGACATTTGGAGCAGATTTCTACGTGGATATCTTCCTTTGTAGATCCTGTTACAAACTCATTTCCACAGTTACATACTACTTTTGCCTGATAATAATTTGGATGGATTCCTTCACGCATGTTCTTCACCTCTTCTAAATATTAATCTTTGTTGGATTTTGCCAACATTTACATACTTTGACTTTCGTCACTTCTTGTTTTTACAAACAGCTTTTTTATTCTACCACACTGCCGGGCAGAATGCAAATACTTTTTTATTTCCGTCTGGATGTTCCTCGAAGCAGAGATCTTTTGGTCAGTTCTACAAACTCCTCATTATTTTGAGTTCGCTTAAACAGATCCAGCATCTGCTCTAAGAATTCATCTGAACGGTTTCCTGACAATTCTTTATGAAGGGCGCTGACAACTTCTCTCTCTTCATTCTTAAGAAGCAGTTCTTCCCGTCTGGTACTGGATTTTGCAATATCAACCGCAGGGAAAATTCTCTTCTCTGACAGTCTCCGATTCAGAACAATTTCCATATTACCGGTTCCCTTAAATTCTTCGAAAATAACATCATCCATCTTGCTTCCTGTCTCCACAAGAGCAGTTGCAAGGATCGTAAGACTTCCGCCTTCTCTCATATTTCTGGCAGCACCAAAAAATTTCTTTGGCATGTAGAGCGCCGCAGGATCAAGTCCTCCTGTTAAAGTACGTCCGCTTGGCGGAACAGTTAAATTATATGCTCTGGCAAGACGCGTAATACTGTCAAGCAAAATTACAACATCCTCTTTATGTTCTACCAGACGCTTTGCCCTCTCTAATACCATCTCTGATACTCTTTTATGGTGTTCCGGAAGCTCGTCAAATGTAGAATAGATAACTTCTACGTTCTTCCCTTCGATAGATTCTTTAAAATCTGTCACCTCTTCAGGACGCTCGTCAATCAGCAGTACAATTAATTTAATATCTTTGTAATTTGCGCTGATACTCTGTGCCATTTGCTTTAATAATGTTGTTTTTCCGGTTTTCGGAGGAGATACAATCATCCCTCTCTGACCTTTTCCGACCGGCGACAAAAGATCCACCATACGCATGGAGATAGATGAATTCTTCTTTTCCATCCCCAGTCTCTCATTTGGAAAAATCGGTGTAAGATCTTCTCTGAGCTGCCACTCCCGGTGCATAACCATTGACCGACTCTACAAATAATAACGCACTAAACTTTTCACTCTGCGTCTTAATTCTTATAGCTCCTGATAAGATATCTCCTGTCTTTAAATTAAATTTTCGAATCTGTGCCGGTGATACGTAAATATCATTTTCCCCCGGCAAATAATTCTCACAACGAATGAATCCATATCCATCCGGCATAACTTCCAAAATTCCATTTGCCTTCTGTCCGCTATCCAGACTTTGTATGTTTTTAGGAAATTCTTTCGCCGGCTGCTTTCTTTCACTGTGTTCTCTATCATATTTTTCTAATACTTCGATGAGTTCTTTCTTTTTTAACGCAGAAATACCGGTAATTTTCTGTTCTTTGGCAATTTCACGCAGTTCCATTACCGATTTTTTCTCATATGTCATATGCTTCTCCTTTATGCTTCTGGGAAAATGAATGAATTCAAGAATATATGGTTATCCTTGTCCTCGAGATATTGTTCTTTAGATTTGTTATAATATAATTCCGGAAATCAAAAGATATCTTGACCCCCATATCATACTAATATATTAACACATTTTCCCTGAATGTCCAAGAATTTGTTCCCGAAGTTTACGAAGAATCTTTTTTTCCATTCTGGAAACCTGAACTTGAGATATGTGAAGCAATTTTGCAATTTCTTGCTGTGTCTTGCCTGCAAAATATCGATAATGAATAATTTTACGTTCTTCTTCTTTCAGACAGCTTAACGATTCTTCCAGCAAAACATGATTAATCACTGTTTCTTCTTCATCCTCTTCTTTTGGAAGTCTCTCCATCAGGAGAATCTCTCTTCCATCTCCCTGATACGTTGGCTGATGAAGTGATTCTACATCTTTATTTGCTTCCAGTGCCACTACAATTTCTTCTCTCGCCAGTTTCGTTGCCTGACAAATCTCTTCCATGGTTGCTTCTCGCTGGTATTTCATAGAAAAAGCCTCTCTTGCCTGCTGGACTTTATAAGCATTCTCTTTTAGAGAACGGCTGACTTTAATCATTCCATCATCCCGCAAAAACCTTTTAATTTCGCCGGTAATCATCGGAACTGCATAGGTCGAAAATCTTACATCATAACTTAAATCAAATTTATCCACTGCTTTCATCAGTCCAATACTTCCAATTTGAAACAAATCTTCGGTATCATAGCCTCGGTTGGAAAATCGTTTTACCACACTCCAAATCAAACCCATATTATCCAAAACCAGTTTCTCTCTTGCTGTCTCATCTCCCTCTTTGGTAAGCCGTAACAATTCCCTAGCATCATCCATGGAGAATTTCATTTCCTCCGATTTTTTTGGTCATTACAACTTTGGTACCTTCTCCGGGAGTTGATTTGACCTCCACGGTATCCATAAATGCTTCCATAAACGAAAATCCCATACCTGTCCTCTCTTCTTCCGGCTTTGTGGTAAACATCGGCTCCATCGCTTTAGAGATATCCAAAATCCCAATTCCATGATCTTCTATTACAATTTTTAATGTTGTCCCCTCGCTGGACAACTCCATTTCGACTTTCCCGTTCTGATCCAGGTAAGCATGTACAATACTGTTGGTAACAGCCTCTGACACCGCAGTCTTTACATCTGCCATCTCTTCCACCGTAGGGTCAAACCTCATCATATAGGCCGCCGTCACCACTCTTGCAATTCCCTCATTTTCTGATTCACTGTTAAACTCCAAATGTATCATCTTGATCCTCCCTTTATTTTTCTCTGACAATTTGGTGTAACCCTGCCATATGTGCAATTCTTTTAATCGAATCATTCATATGACTCACCGATACACATCCGCCCATCGGCTGTACTTGCTTATATCTTCCTAGAATTACCCCAACCCCGGAACTGTCCATAAACTCAGATTTCGTAAAATCAAATTCGATATCTTTAATCGGATAAGATTTTAAGATAATCTCGCACTGATGTTTTACCTTTTCTGCCAGATGGTGATCTAACTCTCCATCCAATCTGATATACAACGTCCGGTTTTCTACCTGATATTCTGTTGCCATGCTGCTTCTCCTTCTCTATTGTTTTCACCTCACTGAGAGTTTGTTTCACAAGAAATAAGAAATGACAAAGCGGACAAGTCCGCATCAAACTCCCTCTATCCCTCAATCTTTGAGGGACTTACTCCGCTTTGCGCGCCAGATGCAGACTGCGAAAGCAGTCATATTTCTTCTTGCATCTGGTCGCATCCTACGCGGAGCGGTTTTTTATACAATAGGAAGTTCGAAGAACTTTCCTAATTGTATAAAAAAAGATAAAAGAAAGGAAGATCTGTTTTCGTCTTCCTTCTTTTATCTTTTGTATCGTAAACAAATTTAATTTTTATTCTGCAGGTTTTCTGTCTGTATCTATAAATTCTTTGCAGTCTTCTCTCCCATGGCATTGATCTTATTTTGTGCATTCCGGGCACTGTTCGTAGATGGGAACTTCTTAATGATTGTCTCATAAGTTTTCTTTGCATTCTTCTCATCTCCGGAAGCTTCATACGACTGCGCAAGGAAATTATATGCATAGACATCAGTATCACTGACTTCTATTGCTTTTTTCAAATAAGAAATTGCAGTTTTATAATCTTTTGCGTAATAAGCGCTTCTTCCTTTGCTATATAATCCTGATCTTGCATTTGGATATACCTTTGCTGTCAAATCATCATAAATGCTCTTCATATTCTTTGTTGTCAGTTTATCACGGTCAATATCTAACAGTGCAACTGCTGATTCTGTATAATTTCGATCACTGTACTCCTGAAGTGCTGTTAACAGCAAATCATAGATTCCGTCTTTTTTACTTGTTCCGACGTATTCCTCTAACTCATCTTCTGCTTTTTTCTGGGCAGCCTGAGCTTCTTTGATCTTCTTCTCGTTTGATTTAAGCTGTGTATCCTTTGCCAGGATCTGTTCCTTATAATCTTCTACCTGAGAAGAATTTTTATGATTAAAACTTGCTCTGACCGTAGGGTAAATTAGCACAGCAGCTACAATTACACCGATCACAATTCCAATCACCATATAAAACATCGGACCTTTTCCGGCTTCATTCTCCTGAATGGAAGAAATATGAAATGGATTTTCCGGCTTCTTCTTTGGTGCATCAGAAGTCTGTTTCGCCGGCTTTTTCTCTTTCTTCTTTTCTTTTTTCTTTTTCTCAGGCTCTTCCTTTTCAGCCACTGTCTCGACTTCCTGAGGGATCTCAAATTCTTTTATATAGTCTTTTGCAGACTCGTTTTCCGGATCAATTTTTAAAATCGTATCCAGAAAACTGCGAGCAGCTTCATGATTCTCACCTTTTATTGATAACAATGCCATTAAAAGATACGCATCTACAAAATTAGGAATTGCAGCCACAACATTTTTCAACTGCAGCATTGCCAGATCATCATTTCCCTGTTTTGCATAATTCAATGCCTGATTATATTTTTTAATCATCTGATTGGCTTTGTAAAGTTCTGTCTTATTCTTTCTGATTTCTTCCAGCTCTGCTCCGTAAATGTTTTCTTCTGCTTCTTCCAAATCCGCACAAGGCTGAAATTTCTCCAATTCTTCGTTAAAGTCTAACATCTTCTTCCTCCTGACTTATAAATTTCTTTGCCATACCTGCCAGATAAAAAGACCCTACAACAAAACAGATCTCTTCCTTACCTGAACCATCTATCATCTGTCGAAAAACATTCTCAAATTCATCCCGGTTAATACTTCTTCCATGAATGGCTACCGTATAAAACTGCTCAATCCCCGGAAGTCTTTTCAAAATATCTTTCATGTACTCTTCTTCATTTTTGTGAGATGCCGCGAACAAAATTCTTTTCTTTCCCGGAAAATACCTTTCAACAGTCCTGACAAAAGCCTCTATTCCCTGAATATTATGTGCCACATCAATCAATATTCCAGGTGCAATCTCTTCCATTCGTCCCGGAATTTCCACATTCTTTAAGGCTTCATAAATATCCTGATCGCTGATTTCTGCACAGATTTTCTGTACTGCCGTTAGTGCTAATGCAAAGTTTTCTTCCTGAAAATCACCGGCAATATTTTTTCTCACATGCCTCTTCTTATCATACGCATTGACATTTAAAAAATCAATATATTTTCCATGTTTTTCGTGAAATTTAAGATTATCTTCAGAAACACACTGAAACTCTGCATGATGTGCCTTGGCTTCATTTTTAAGAACTTGCTGAACTTCAGGTACCTGTTTTGCACTAAGCACAGGTATCTGGTCTTTTATAATCCCCGCTTTGTGGTCTGCAATCTCACAGAGTGTGTTTCCCAGAAATTCCATATGGTCACGGCTGATTGAGGTAATTATGCTGATCTCGGGTAAAATCACATTCGTTGCATCATAGCGGCCGCCCATCCCCGTTTCTATCACACACAAATCAATCTTCTGCTCATAAAAAATCACCAACGCCATCAAAAATAAAAACTCAAAAAAGGAAGGGTGCTCTGCACCTTTTTCCACTGTCTGATCTACTGCTTCCCTTACACTGCTGCATGCCTCTGCAAAAATCCCGTCCGGGACATTTTCTCCATGAATACGAATACGTTCATTTATTTGCAGCAGATGAGGGGATGTAAATACACCAGTATGCTTTTTCTGACTCTCTAATAAGGCTTCTAAAAATCTGCAGACAGATCCTTTCCCATTGGTCCCTGCGATATGAATAAACTTAAGTTTTTCCTGCGGGTTCCCAAGACAACTCAAAAGATATTTTATATGATCCTGCGTTGTTTTTTTAGCGAATCCTGCGATTTCATTTAAATAATTTGCAGATTCCTCATATGTCATCATCCTGTCATCCTTCTTTACATTCTGCTGTCCGGGCGATCTTTTGACATAAGTTAAAATCTATTTCTTTCATAGAGTTCACAACAAAGTCTGCCTCTTCCAGTTTTTGATTTCCATATTCAAGATTTTGGAACCCGATCACCGTCATACCTGCTCTTTTGGCAGCCCTGGCACCATTATCAGAATCTTCGATCGCCAGACATTCCTCCGGTTTCATTGCAAGTTTTTCCGCTGCCAGTAAAAAGACATCCGGAAAAGGTTTCGCATTTTCACATTCATCTACCCCGGATACAAAATGCTGAAAATATTTTTGAATATCCATAGCTTTTGTTACTCTCAGGATCTCATCCATTGGTGAAGAAGAGGCTATTGCCATCTCCACTTCTTCACCCGCAATCTGTTCAATCAAAGGGAGAACTCCGTCAATCGGACGATATCCTTCTTTATCAATTAATTTTCGCCGTTCCTTTGCCATCTCTTTCACGCAAAACGGTACCATAAGATCCGTAAGTCCCGTGTATTCTAAAGTCGCTTTCCACATATCAGCACAAGATCCACCAAAGAACTGTTCAAAATACTCTTTTTCCAACACTTTTCCATATCGCTTTAATACAGCACTGGCTGCATAAAAATAACTTGGTTCAGAATCAACGATGACCCCATCCATATCAAAAATAACTGCTTTTAACATAATTCACCCCGAATCACTGCTTTTAAAACCTGTAAAACTCCATCTTCTTTATTGGAAGCTGTCGTAAAATTCGCCACTTCTTTTACTTCTTCTCTCGCATTTGCCACTGCAAAACTGTGACTTGCCCGCTGCAGCATCTCAATATCATTAATATTATCACCAAATGCCAGAGTCTCATCTGGTGAAATTCCATATTTATCCTGAAAATGTTTTAGTGCAGACCCTTTCGTCACACCCTTGTTGGCACAATCTACCCACAATTTGCCGGACACTGTCACATGCATAATGCGGCTCCAACTTTCGATAAATTCACTTCCCACAGCTTTTTCTGCATTGTTGTGGTGAAAAATACTAATTTTGCACACATCATGCGCATAATCTGAAATGTTATCCACAAGTTTCCCGCGATATCCATAATCATTGACCAGATGCTGATAAATTCCAATGTTTTCGAAATATCCCATGTTATCCTGATTGATTCCAACCTCACACCCCGGGAATTTTCTGGCATCCTCAAGATATGCCTTAACAACTTCCGGCTGAATTTTATCTACATACTGATAATCTTTTGAATAAATGCATGTCCCGTTTTCCGAAATAAAACTCATTTCATCCAAAACCGGAGTAAATACTTTTTCAATACTTGCCCTCTGTCTTCCGCTGGCCGCAAGAAAAATGACTCCCCGGCTTCTTAACTTGCGGATCACTTCAAAATATTCCGGATTCAAATCAAGTTTTCCGTCTTCCACCAAAGTGCCATCAATATCTGTTGCAATTAACTTTATCATCTGTTTTCCTTTCTATCTCGCGTCCCTGATATTATCTTACAATTCGTACGGAGTTACCTGATATACATAGTAGTTCAGCCAATTATAATACATGGCATTCGCATGGCATCTCCATGATTTTACCGGCCCCTTCTGCGGATCATTATCTTTATAATAATTCTTTGGAATCTCCGGATTTAATCCGCGTTTCAAATCCCTGACATATTCCAGATGAAGTGACATTACATCATATTCCGGATGCCCGGTTACAAAGATCTGACTTCCGTTTTGATTTAAAATAATGTATGGTCCTGTCTCATTGGACTCTGCTGCTATAATCAATTCTTTGTTTTGACGGATTGCATCCCCGTCCACTCCTGTATTTCTTGAATGTGGTACGTAAAATTTATCATCAAATCCGCGTACAATCGGAAGTTTATTATGTAATGGATAATGTGCATAAACTCCTGAAACTTTTTTGTCCAAAATATGCTTTTTAATTCCATAATGGTAATAAAGTCCTGCCTGTGCCGCCCAGCAAATATGAAGCGTTGATGTCACATGGCTCTTGGACCACTCCATAATGTCTGCTACCTCTTTCCAGTAGTCTACATCCTCAAACTCTTTTAATTCTACCGGAGCTCCTGTGATAATCATACCATCAAATTTTTTATCACGAATCTCAGAAAAATAATTATAAAACTTCTCCAGATGAGATTCCGGCACATGAGTCGGAATATAAGACTCTGTCTGTAAAAATGTAATATCCAACTGTAACGGTGTATTAGAAAGACTGCGGAGCAGATGGAGCTCCGTATCCAGTTTATTTGGCATCAAGTTTAAAATTGCAATGCGCAGTGGTCTGATATCCTGTGTGCATGCCCTTTCCTTATCCATCACAAAAACATTTTCTTCCTCTAAAATTGCCCTTGCCGGCAAATCACTGTCTATTCGAATCGGCATACGATCAGTCTCCTTTCTTGTTCGTTCCTATTTGAAATTATAGATTGCTTCTTATTTTTATGCAATCTATAATTTATTTCCTAATCAAATCCAGGAAATCATTTTCGCTTAAAATCGGAATTTCAAGCTCTTTTGCTTTTTTATTTTTAGAAGAAGATGATCCTTTATCATTATTAATCAAATAGTCCGTTTTTTTGGAAACAGATCCTGTTACTTTTCCTCCAAGCTGCTCGATTTCTTCCTTTAACTGTTTCCGATTATCAAAATGATTGAGTGACCCTGTTACGACAAACGTTTTTCCCGCCAGAATCTGGTCTTTCACAACCGTTTCTTTTGCCTCGAATTGAATATTCGATAATAAACATTCTAAAACATTCTGATTATGGGCAGTTTTAAAATAAGAAACCATCGCTTCACCGATCATCGGACCAATCTGGTCAATCGCAGTAAAATCTTCTACCTCTGCCTCCCGGATTTTTGAAAAGTCATTTTCAAAATAGCGGCAGATTAATTTTGCATTGGAAAGACCCACATTCGGAATTCCAAGGCTGTAAATAAAGTTTGCCAAAGACACTTGTCTTGAATTTTCAATGGCGCGGACCAGGTTTTCATAGGATTTTTCTCCAAACCCTTCCATTTCTAAAATTTCCTCTTTGTGGTCTTTCAGAGTAAAAAGATCGTACAGTTCCTTTAACAATCCCCTGTGAATCATTTTTTCCAGTGTTGCTTCTGATAGCCCATCCACATTCATGGCATCTCTTGATACAAAATGAGAAAACGATTTAATTTTCTTTGCACTGCAAAATTCATTTGTGCACACCAGAGTTTTTATTCCATGATCATCTTCTACTTTCGTTTCTCCACCGCAGGCAGGACATGTATGAGGAATTTCAATTTCTCCGCTCTTTGTCAAGTTTTCAGCCACCTGAGGAATAATCATATTTGCCTTATAGACTCTGATTTCATCATCAATCCCAAGTTCCAGCTCTTCCATAACACTAATATTATGAAGACTCGCTCTGCTGACAGTCGTTCCTTCTAATTCTACCGGATCGAAAATCGCTACCGGATTAATCAGTCCTGTTCTCGATGGACTCCATTCGATCTCTCTTAATTTTGTCACTGCTGTTTCATCTGCCCATTTAAAGGCTATGGAATCCTTCGGAAATTTTGCAGTTCTCCCCAGACTCCTTCCATAAGCTATATCATCATAGGCAAGCACAAGTCCGTCTGAAGGCAGATCGAAATTTTCAATTTTTCGGGAAAATTTTTCTACGGCTTCTAACAGTGAATTTTCCTCCACTCGCACATAATCTACCATATCAAATCCCAGGCTCTTTGCCCATAGAATTTTTTCTTCCAGGGAATTGTGAAATTCCATACCTTCCACATCGCCTATACTAAAACCATAGAAATGTACATTTCTTTTTGCCGTAATCTCATTATTCAGCTGACGGACTGAGCCGCTGCACAAATTTCTTGGATTCTTATACTGGCTCTCTACATCCTCAATTTCTTCATTCATCTTATAAAAAACAGAATAAGGGATTACTGCTTCCCCCCGGATCACAAGCCTTCCCTCATAAGAGATTTTTCTCGGAATATTTACAAACACTCTTGCATTATTCGTTACAACTTCTCCGACTTCTCCATTCCCTCTGGTAACCGCTTTTTGAAGTTCCCCGTTTTCATAAGTCATTACAATGGTAAGTCCATCCAGTTTCCACGAAAGCAGACCATCATGACCATTTAACCACGCCGCCAGTTCTGACGGATCTTTCGTCTTATCCAACGACAGCATCGGCGATGGATGCTCTTCTTTTTCCAGCGCCGTCATCAGTTCATATCCTACGTGAATCGTCGGACTGTTTGATAATACAGTTTTTGTCTTCTTCTCTAACTCCAACAGCTCATCATACAGCTTATCATATTCCAGATTGCTGATGATCTCCCGGTTTTCCTGATAATATGCTTCCCCTGCCTCATTTAAAATCTGAATCAGTTCTTTCATTCGATCTAAATTATTCACATTTGAGCTCCTTCTTTAACTCCCGGAGTTCTTCCGGTGTTAAGTTTCGATATGTTCCCTCTTTTAAATCTCCCAATTCAATATTCATAACCCGGACTCTCTTTAACCTCGTCACCCGATATCCAAAAGCTTCGCACATTCTTCGAATCTGACGATTGAGTCCCTGGGTCAGAATAATCCGAAATTGATTCGGTCCCTCTTTTTTTACTTTACATCTTCTTGTCATTGCCCCCAGTTCATCAAGATATACCGGTTCTCTCATCCCTCGAATAAACTCGCTGGTAATTCTCTTATGAACCGTAACTTCATATTCCTTTTCATGATAATTGCGGGCTTTCATAATCTGATTGGCTGCTTCTCCGTCATTTGTCAGCAAAATTAATCCCTGTGAATCCTTATCTAATCTTCCCACAGGATAAATCCTTACCGGATAATTAATATAATCAATAATATTATCCTTCTCTGCCTTGCTGGATGTGCAGACAATTCCCTTTGGCTTATGAAAAGCCAGAAAGATCAGATCTCTCTGAATCTTTACCGGCTTTCCATCAAGCATTACAGTCTGTCCCGTCGATACCTTCGTTCCACTGACCGCAATCTCTCCGTCAACAGTGACACGCTCTTTTTCTACCAGAACGTCTGCCTGTCTTCTGGAACAGACTCCTGCCTGACTTAAATATTTATTAATTCTTACTGCTTCTTCTGTTTTTCGCTTTCTTTCTTCCATTTCTATCTTTCCCATTTATCACAAAGAGACAGAATCTGATCTGCAAATTTTGCCAGATCTTTGTTGGTTCCTCCCTCATTATGTTCAATCACTGACAGCAGACGTTCCCCTGCTGATTTCAATCTGATATATGCGCTGCTTGTCTGTGATTTTTTCTTCACAAGTTTTCTTGAGCCCCACTCTGTCCATTTGCCCAGTGCCAGATCAAAGACATCTCCACTGTATGGCGCTCTGGAATTAAAGCCATGCTGCTCGCTCAAACATTCAGAGAATGCTTCACAAACGGAATCTTCTCCGTGTACCACAAAAACCTGCTCCGGTTTTTTTTCAAATTTCTCTATCCATGTTAATAACCCATTTTTATCCGCATGACCGCTTAGTCCTTCCAGACGAACAATCTCAGCTTCCACTTTAATTGCCTCTCCAAACAGCTTTACCTGCTTTATACCTTCTACCAGAGATCTTCCAAGTGTCCCATATGCCTGATATCCCACAAACACAACCGTATTTTTGGATTGCCAGAGATTATGTTTTAGATGATGCCTGATTCTTCCCGCCTCGCACATTCCGGATGCGGAAATAATTACTTTAGGACCCGGTTCAAAATTAATCGCTTTGGATTCTTCCGTAGTAATAGACAGCTGAAGATTTGAAAATGTAATCGGATTAATTCCCTGATGAACCAATTCCATTGCCTCGTCATCATAGGTTTCTTCGACATCTTTATTAAAAATCTTAGTTGCCTCCACGGCAAGCGGACTATCTACAATTACTTTAAAATCACCATGATTTTTAACTCTGTTTTCCGCTTTAATCTGTCTGATATAATATAATAATTCCTGTGTTCTTCCTACTGCAAAAGAAGGAACAATCACATTTCCGCCTCTGTCAAACGTTCTTTGAATCACTTCGGATAATTCACTGACATAATCTTGCGTTTCTCCATGATATCGATCACCGTAAGTAGACTCCATAATAACATAATCTGCTTCTTTTGTATAACTCGGATCTTTTATCAACGGCTGATTAACATTTCCGATATCGCCTGAAAATACCAGTTTTTTCTGAACATCCTCTTCCTCAATCCACACTTCAATACTCGATGAACCCAACAGATGCCCAATATCTGTAAAACGAATGGAAATTCCGTCTGTTACAGATATTTTATGATCATACGGACATTTTACGAAATATTCCATGACACTTACCGCATCATCCATCGTATAAGCAGGAACAACTTCCGGTTTCCCGGACCTTCTTGCCTTTCGGTTCTTCCACTCTGCCTCAAACTCCTGAATATGCGCACTGTCACGCAGCATAATCTGGCAAAGATCTGTCGTTGCACCTGTTGCAAAAATTTGTCCTCGAAATCCTCGTGAATACAAAAGCGGTATCATACCGGAATGATCGATATGAGCATGAGTCAGCAGTATAAAATCAAGACTTCCTGCACTGACAGGAAGTTCTGCATTCTCATAAACGTTAAGTCCCTGCTCCATTCCATAATCCACGATAAATCGTTTTCCACAGGCTTCCACATAGTGGCAGCTTCCGGTAACTTCATGATCTGCTCCGATAAACATCATCTTCATGGCTTATACCTCCTCTGAAATATAGACGGGATCGACCGGCACAATCTTTGTAAGAAGAGGGTGTTTTTTTAAAATCAGATCTGTGTCATAGCCAAAAAACACCTGTGTCAGTTCTTCGATCCCTACATTGTCTTCCCATGAGTCTTTTCTCACAGGCGTTATCGTTATATTTTCATTCTGGCACTGAAATTGAAAAACTCCGTGATTTTCAGGAATCCAGAAATCGTCCACTTTCAGAAAAAATCTAAAATCTTCACTTCCTTTCAGAATCTCTCCCCAGCTTTCCAAACATACGATTCTCGCCATAATCCGTGGATTCTTTTCTCCTTCCAAAAGATTACCGCCAACTAGCTGAATCTTCTGATGGGCATACCGATCCCGAATCTTTTGAAGCATCTTCTGAGGTTCTTTTGAAAATGCCCAGGTAACAGAAACCTCTTTGGAATCTACACTCTCTGCAAACACGCCGAGAAGCTCTCCTTTGTCACAGAATTTATAGATTCCGCCTCTGCTGCTTTGACATTCTTTCTCCAAACGTCTTAGATAATTCTCATCAGGAATCGTATAAACTCCATATTGCACCAAAGCCTCTGCTAAAAAAGCAGAAATCTCTGAATATTCTTCTTGTTTCACAGAACAGATTTCACCGGAAACCTGTTTTTGCTCTCCTTCTATCTCACATTCATTCCAGTCCATCACAAAGGCAAATTGAAACGGCTCATAATATGCCCGGTCCGCCGGCATCAGATAAGTAAACGGCTGATGCTTCTTTTGCATATCACAAAGACTTTTCACAAGCATCTGTGCCATGATTCCCCGCCGCCGGTGTTCTCTCTGCACTGCCACCGCCACAATATAATTCAAATTATAACTTTTGCTTCCTGTCTTGATCTTATATGGATTCAAATGAACCATACCTAAAATTTCTTCTCCCTCACGAGCAAGCACTACTTGATTCCCCGGATAGACATCATGAAAATAGTATTCAGCAAAAGACTCCGGGTCCTGAAAAATTTCCTGATACATTTTATAGATCTTTTCCGGTTTCTTCTCTTCCTGATATATGATCTCCATATCATTCCCTTTCTGTTAACAGGCAGACTGCCTGAGCACTGATACCAAGTCCTTCTCCTGTAAATCCCAGATGCTCTTCTGTCGTTGCCTTTACATTGACCTGCCCTGGTGTCACACCCAGGACTTTGCTGATATTTTCTCTCATTTCAGGAATAAAATTCATAAGTTTCGGCTTTTGGGCAATCACAGTCGCATCCACATTGCCGACTTTGTATCCTTCTTCTTCAATCAGTCTTACAACTTCCTCTAACAGCTTCATGCTGTCTGCATTATGAAAGGCAGGATCGGTATCAGGAAAATGTCTTCCGATATCTCCCAGCGCCGCTGCTCCCAGCAACGCATCTGAAATCGCATGCAGCAGTACATCTGCATCCGAATGACCTAAAAGACCTTTCTCATAGGGTACATGAACGCCGCCTAAAATCAAACCTCTGCCTTCCACCAATTTATGAACATCGTATCCCATTCCAACCCGCATAGCAATTCTCCTTTTTTCTTCTATTATAACATGAGTTTCCTAAGAAAACACATAAGAAAAAGCGTATCTTTACAGATACGCTCAAATATAGTAGCGATGAGCAGATTCGAACTGCTGACACTACGGGTATGAACCGTATGCTCTAGCCAACTGAGCTACATCGCCATATTATGTAATTATTCCATGAAGTTTCATGAAAAGTGGGACCAACAGGGCTCGAACCTGTGACCCTCTGCTTGTAAGGCAGATGCTCTCCCAGCTGAGCTATGATCCCGTTCTCTGTGTCACTGTTTCCCAGCGACAAGTAATAATATACTACTTCTCAAAACAAAAGTCAACACTTTTTTTCATTTTTTTAATCACTTTTTTGAGAGTCATTCCCTAACCATATCAACGCAGATTTCCAGCTTTCCTTTTTGCTTTCATCATTTCATTATATTCATGTTCAGAAAGCATAACAACATTTTCATTTTTTAGTCTTTATATAATTAATGTTTCACCATTGAAAACCTTATCGCACAAATTTTTAAAATTGTCTCTAACATCCATGCTCTTTACAGCTAACATATAAAACACTTCTTTCCGTACCAAAAACCGTATGTTTTTTCATGCTTTTATTATATAAGATTATTAATTCTGTCAACACTTTTGGATACGTAAATCTCCTTGAATTTCTTCATCATTCTGTTATAATATACTTAATAAGGAAGTCGGCACGATGGATAAAGCCCATCCGCCCCGGCGAAGCAATAACGAATAGTCGTCCTTTACTTGTCAGGTGTCAGGACGGCTATTTTTTATGTGTATATGTTAGGATGGCAACGATTAATAGTGCCACATTTATGATGATCATAAATTCTTCATATGTACTCATAAGCACCACCCCTTTCCGTAAGGCTCGGAACGGATGGCTTGCCGCCTGCCAACTCCCCAGGTAAATATATTATCCCCCAATAGTATTATATACTATACTGGCTTGATTGTGCAGGTGAATGGATTGACCGTTGCTCTTAACTTACTTCCATAAGTTCTTGTTTCAGATTTACCACAAACACTAAAGTGACGTTTCTGTTTTGCCGGAGCAAAGACTGTTGCTGGTTTAATAATCACAGAATTCACTCCTCGCTCGGTTATTTAACACCAGTTGAGTATAGGATGCATAATCTTAAAAAAGTTGTTTAGTTTACTGTTGACAATCCATGTTCTGGTTTTCCATAATAATGCTCATCATACTTCACATTTTTAGAAATCCATGCCATAATTGTTTTCACTTTTTCGTATTCAGATTTTCATCCAAATCCATCTGTGCTAATGCTTGATTCGCAGCTTCTTTCGCTTGTTCATATCTTTCATTTGTCACATTATATCCAATATAAGAATAATAAAAAACTCCTTGATAACATTTAGTTTCTTCATTATATGTTATTTTTTGCAAATCATCATTAAAAAGATTTCCTCTAGCATAGATAAAATTCTTTAATATAAAACCTTCATCTGGATTTCCTGTTTCTTTATACGTTTCATCTCGAACCGCATCGTTAAATGGATTCGCCCCATTTTCGATTTCATCCACTGGTTCATCTGCCTTGATTTCCACTGGAATTTTCACATTATATTCTTGTATTTTCCTTCTTTTTAAAATAGTAAAGCGATGCTGCAACAATCAGTGCAAATCCGCCGATCAAAGGAAGATACGTCTTTAGACTGTTCCATCCTCCGGTGGTTGGAAGCTGCATCGTTGCTTCGTTGGTGATTTCATAAGTCGGATGATAAAAATACCAGGAATCTCCCTGTTTGATTCCATTGCTGGTATCTACCTTCTGCTCCTCTACTTCTGCCTGAGATAATCGAATCGGCAAGGTCACTTCCATCGGTTCCTTTAACAGGGTGTTTCCTGCCGTGGTTTTTGTTTCTCGAATGGTATAGGTATCCGGCAGCAATCCATCAAAGATCAATTCTCCCTTTGCATCGGTTTTTCCTGTCGCAACCTCTGCTCCACTGGAGGATGTAATGGTAACCGCAACATCTTTTAGTGGCACACCGCCGGAATCTTTCTTTTTCAGTTTCACACTTCCCTGAATCATCTGATTATGAAATGTCGCTTTCCCAGTAAGTTCTGCTTTTGCAGTGCTTCCCTCCGGTCCAATCTCAAAAGTCACAGACTCTTCTTTTTCATTGACGGTTGCATTGCCACTGTCCGAGGTCAGATCAAACATCTGGAAATATTTCTTTTCTCCGCTTTCTTTGCAGGTATACGTTCCATATTCCAGATCTTCAAAGGTCACCTCTAAGGAAATTTCTTCTCCCGGATGTTCTGCCATCTGCTTTTCAACCTCTTCTTTGGTGAAAATGAGCTCTTTGGATGCAGTATATTTCTTTCCATACACATCGGTTCCGGAAAGCGTAAAGGTAAAGGTTGGTTCTCCTACTTCCATATTTAGATTTCCCGGATCTAAGGCTTTCGTAATCGTGATGGAACCACTTCCCTGTGTCCGCTTATGGGTATTGGTTGCAACGGTGGTATCGGAATCCTTCGCATCGGTTTCGTAAGATACCTTGTATCCAATTTCACTTTCCCCGGTGATCACACCTTCTTTCACTTCTCTCCATTGATAGTCAATCGTTTGTCCACTCTCTTTTGCCGGCAAGATCTTTGAAGTCGCTTTCCAGTTGTTTTCACTGTTTAAGACCACTGTATCCTTCACTTCTCCCTTCGCAACCAGTTCAAACGTCACGGAGTCCGGACGAATTCCGGATTCGTTCTGTTGATCCTTCCACACTTTTTCAATGGTCTTTTGTGTGGTTTCCAGCGTATGACGATTGGTAATCGTAAAGTTTTTGGTCAACACTCCGTCCGCATCGGTACTTTCGTAGGTTTCATACTCTGCCAGATATCCGGTTTTTTCATCCCCGGTAAGACCGGTAAACGATTCTTCTTTGATCTCATAGTCAATCTCTTCTCCGGCACTGTCATAGCGATCTAAACCTTTGAAAGTAGTCGTGTTTGTCCATTGGTTTGTTTCATTCAAACTCACGGAATCAATTTTTTTACCATTTCCATATAAAGTCACCATAATCGAAGTCGGTCGTATCTGATCGGCATTGTTTCCATCCTCCCAAACCTTTTTCACTGCAAGGTTGATTTGTGGATTACTTTTCAGCTTGTTTGTATAAGATAAAACATAAGTTGACTTATCCCATTCTCCAGCTTTCCCACTAACGTTTGTATAATCTTCACTCTCACAAATCTCAGAAAAAGTATAATCCTGATATTCATCCTTTTTGATGTCCGTCATCATCTGCCATCCATTCTTTTCATTCAGCACAAACGTTTTTGTCTCTCCGGTTTTCGAAGTTGCCGTAATCGTAATGGATTCCGGACGTTTTTTATCGAGGTTATCATGATCAACCCACTCTTTTTTTACCATGATGTACTCGGATTTTCGATTGACAAAGGTCCCGGAATCGTGGAGATACGTTGTCATGGCATCATTCTCATTTCCTTCGCTTTCCACATCGTGCACGAAGTTTTCCGTATCATCATTTAAGATTTCTCCCTGGAATGTTAAGGTTTCTTCGGATGTTTCATACCCTTCCGGCGCCGAAATCTCTTCTACGGTGTACATCTTTGCTCCGGCTCCATCGCTGGCATAAAGATCGGTCGGCAGTCCGAAGAACTCTAAATACTCAAACTGATCATCGGCAGAAACGGCAGTGGCAATGGTCGCTCCTTTTTTCACGATCACCTCTCCCGTTTCATTGACCAGATCACAGGCTGCCTTTAATGCAAACGTTGCCCCTGCCAAAAGCTTTCCATCCTGATCCGTCTTTTTGACATGAATTCCATATTTCTGTAAGAAATCATTGGCAGTCACACTCACTTGTGCCTTTTGAATGGTTTTTAATGCCACATCTTCCTCGTCAGGATCAATCACCTTGACCTTGGTCTGAATCGTCTGAAACTCTGCATAGGCGCTGTCGGATGCAAAGTTGATATTTAACTTCCAGGTTCCGGCCGTGTCCGCATACGTTGGAGTAAAGGAAACATCATCGTCCGTCACTTCCACATCCTGTGCTCCATCATCATCGTAGGAAATTCTCCAGGTGAAATCCGAGGCTTTGAACTTATCGCCCTTTTGGAACTGTGTTTTTGGCAATGCTTCGATTCCCACCGGTTTTTCTTCCTGAAACGTCTCTTCTTCCTTTTGCAAGAGCTGATCCATCGTATACGTGGTCTTTAACTGGGAACATCCATAGAACATCCGTGTCATGTCTTCGACATTTTGGGTGTTAAAGCTGGATAAGTCTAATTCCTTGATATTCTCCAGTGCATAGAACATCTCACTCATATCAACGACACCACTGGTATCCACGTTTTTAAACTGAATCTGTGTAAGCTCCTTACAATCCCGAAACATCGCGGAAGAAACAGCATTGAAATAAATCACCTGTCCGGCTCTCTGGGTGGAAATCATGAAGTGATTTTCCTCCTTCCACAACACCACACTTCCATCTTTGTTTTGAGAAACATCGGTGGTTTTCACCCCATCCGGTGCCGTTTCCCAGGTAAAGGTCACACATTCGGCATCCTTGATTCTTTCGTTGAGTCGGCTTCCCTTTTCTAAGACATAAATCCCCTCACTTGGATACGGACTATTGTTTCCAAACGGATCTTCCGAATCTTTCACGTCCGATTCTCCTTTGATTTCATTTAATTGGGATGCTTTGATATCCCACGTTAAATCAATGTCGTAAGATTCCGGATTTAAAAGATAGCCTTTCGGTGCCTCGATTTCTTTGACCGAATAACTGCCCAGATAAAAGCTGGTGGTTTCTTTCCCATCTGCTCCTTTTCGGGTAAACTTTAACGTTTCTTCTTTGGATGTGGTTTTTTTGTCAATGAGCGTTCCTTTGGTCCAAACGACCGTTCCATCATCTTTCTTGATATCTTCTCTGGCATACAAGCCATACACAGCTCCGGAAACCGTATCGGTTTCATAGACAAAGCTTTCCATTTCCGGATCATATCCCGTTAGAACTTCTCCTGTTTTGGATAAGCTGATTTCTCCATAGATCGGCGTGTCGGTTTTTTCAATCTGATAGGAACGATTTCCTTCTTCATCGTAGGTTACCGTTGTTAAGTTTAATTCAAAACTTTCTTTTTCGGTATCATCGGCATTGTAGCCATCCGGCGGTGTCACTTCTTTGATGGTATATTTCCCAAACGGTAACTCACAGGCTGCCTTTCCCTCTGACGTCGTTCCGGTCTGTAAAGTTACCACTTCTTCGCCATCTTCATCATAAATCTTATATACGGCTCCATCTAAGAGCTTCTTCGTTTCCGAAGATTTTTTAGTTAATTCCACTTCTATTTTCTTTTCGTAATCTACAAAGGGACCAAACGACACTGTTTTATTGGCATCGGATTTCACCAACACGATATCCTGATCTGCCAGCAATTCATGCTGTTTCGAACCACTGACTTGATGTAAGGTATAGATTCCAATGGCAAGTTTGATCGAGGTTGCTTCTCCTTTTTCATCCAACGTTAACGTATCCACCACATCTCCATGAGGGTCAAGGATCTGGAATTTCGCTCCCGCTTCTGCTTTGGTTTCCCCTTTTGCTGTCGTCACCTTTTTTTGAATCTTGATACGGGCAGATTTCGAAAAGACATCCTTTGCCGAGAATTCATACACCTTCGTCTGATCCTCCACCGTTGGCTTTTCTTCTTTCGAGTAATATGGATTCACTAAATCATAGCCTTCCACGCCCCGGGTCTGTAACAGGATGAATCCGCTTTTTTTCGTAAAGTCGGATAACAACATGCTTGCTTTTCCTTCTTCATCCGTAATCATCGTTCCAAGGATTGCTTCGGGAGTATGTTCCTTCACTTGTTTTACATACGCTAAGCGTTCTTCGGAAGTGGACAGTGCTGCCGTTTTAAAATCTTGTGCCAACGCTTCATCCAGTACCACAAACTCAGCCCCCGCTTCGGCACTGACGTTGCCGTTTTTCTCCATCTTCTTCTCAATTCGGATTTTCGCTCCATCATACGGATTGCTAAGCTCATAGGTTTTCAGCTTTTGATCTTCTTCGGTGATCGTCACTTCCAGATCTTTGGCAAACGCATAATTGTCCGCTCCTTCGATCTGATGAATGAGATAGGTTCCCGGATCTAACTTTCCGGTTTTCGCAGAACCATACGCATCGGTCGTTAAAGTTTCTACCACTTCTTTGGTTTCTTTGTTTTGAATCTCAAACGTTGCACCGGCTTCCGGCCGGCTGATATGGGTATTGGTTTCCTGATCGGAAATCTCGGTTTTCTTGGTAATTGCAATGCCCGCATATAATTTCGGATCATTCATCTGAACGGTATACACTTGCTCACTTCCATCAATGGTTACCCACCGGTCCGGAACAAAGTCATATCCTTCCACCCCTTCGATCTGATGAATCCGATAAGACCCGTACGGTAAGGTTTTACTCTTCGCAATTCCATCCGCATCCGTGGTGATGGTATCTTTTTTCTGATCTTTCGAATCATAAATTTCAAACACCGCTTTTGCTTCCGTTTCGATGGTATCCTCTTCTCCGAAGGTTTTTGCAACTTCGATCTGTCCGGAAAGAATATCTTCCTTAAGCGTCTGTGTCTGATCGCTATCCAGCACCAGATCTACGTTTTCCTCCGATTTTCGAAAGCCTAACGGTGCTTTGATCTCTTTTAGATAATACTTTCCGGGATAGAGATTCTTTGCAGATCCTTCTCCTTTTTGATTGGTAACGATCTGTGTTACCAGAGTATCTGCCGAATACACTACGGTTTTATTATCGGATCCTTTGATGTTTTCTTTGGCATAGAGTCCGTAAACCGCTCCCTGTAAGGATGCTTCGCATCCATCGTCATCGCTTGTGGACTTCTTTTGAATCTTTAAATTCACCATCTGAAATTCATCATGGAACGTGTAGGTAAAGGAACGCACGTTGGAACTTTCATACTGGGTCTGATCTTTTTGATCCGGTAAGAAATGTCCGAACGGTGCTTTGGTTTCTTTGACCGTCCAGGCATGCTTCGATGCTGCTTTCTTTGAAGCGATGGCAGCACTGACTTTTTGTGCCAGCTCCTTGTTTGCAGCGATCTGCGCCGATGCCTTGTTCATATACCAACCGTTTTTGGTACATTCCGTTTGCTGTCTTTTGGATAGTTCGTTCCAGTTTTTAATATAAGTTTTTTTCTCGGTAGACACCTGATACGACAGGGTTCTCGGAACCGTATAACTGATTTCTCCATTGGAACCGGTTTCTACCGTTGCTTTATATTGCCCATCCATATAGATTTGGAAGGTGGCACCGGACAGTCCGGCTCTGGTTTGTGCATCTCGTTTCCGAATATTGATTTTCACCGAATCCGATGCCGTTTTGTTTTTGCTTAATTTTAAGCTATCTTTTTCCGGCTTTGGATACCCGGAATGTCGAAAACCAAACAAGACCTGATGTGCATCATGTTTCTTTCCCCGGACACATTTCTTTACGGTATAATAGTAAATCGTTCCTTCCGGGTCCATTCCTTTGATCTTTTCACAAAATTTCTTTGCATCGGACTGGGAATATCCACGATCCACGTTTCTTCCTGCCTGATAGATTGTATTTTGTTTGCTGGCACCTTTTCCACATGCCCAGATATAAGCCTGCGTTAACGCAAGTGCCTTGGTATTTTTCGAACTTTCCTGAAAATACCAGTATAATACTTTCGCAATTCCTTCTTTTTCATAATTGGCTGCGTTGATGGTTTTATATTTTAAAGTATCACCGGAACACATGGACTTTCCGGAATTTAAACAAAACACCCGATGTCCTCCCGCCGTCATGCCCCACAATCCTTCCGATGCCGGACGATCCAGGGCAGCAATCTTATTTTGATCTAAGATTTTACTCAGTGCGGCTTTCGCCGTTCCTTCTGCCGCAGAAACCTTGGAAACCGGAACTTCTCCGCTTCCAAAACTTCCGCCCAAAAAGTTTGAAATTATTAGCAGAAACGACAAAAGAAACGCAAAGGCGCGTTTCTTTGTTTGTTTGAATCTCCTCATAAATCTTTTTCCTTTCTCCGATTACATGAATGGGACGGTCTGCTCCGACCCATTTTTCACAGAAATATAATATCTTTGTTTTCTCGAATCTCCAAAATGCATGAGTAAACCACTCGGTAATTGAATTACTGAAAATTTCCGCTTGACATCCTAATACCGACTCGAAAAATATCCCGGAGTATTCGGCTTATCAATTCTTGCATAGGTGGAATCAATCCATTCCCTTAAAAATTCTGTACCGTTTTGCCCTTTTAACTCGACAGATCCGTTAAACATCCCTTCATCATGAATAATATTCGTTAGATCAAAGGATCCATCAGTTTTCTTCCAAATGGCATACAGAGAACAGGTATCCCCCGCATCACAAAGATTGGTCACCGCCTGTTCATCGGTATACTCTGGTAACAGTGCATCTTCTTTGGTACTCCATCCAAGAAAGGTATATCCGGAGCGTTCAAATTTGTTTTTCGGTAATGCCGATGCCTGACCATACTTGATGGTTTCGGTTCGCTTCTCCCCGGATGCTCCATTGCCATACATCTCTACTTCATAGTTATCCTTGCTCCAAACGGCATACAGCGTCATATTTCCATCTTGTTTCCATGGAAAAGTCTGTCCGTTGGTATAAGCAGCACTTGTCGCACCGGCATCGGTACTCCATCCAAGAAAGGCATATCCTTTTTTGGTAAATCCATTCCCGGCTAAGGTGACATTTGAGTCATAGGTCGCCGTAATGCTTTGCATACTTCCGGAATCGGCTCCGTTGCCATCATAGGCAATCGTATACTGCTTTGGAGTCCAGATCGCATACACGGTATGATTCCCACTGCAAACCACCCAGCTGGAGTTTGCCCAGGAACCACTTCCGTTCGATTGATTGTTCCACCCTTTTAAGCTGTATCCGGTTCTCCATGCAGATGGAAGAGTTCCATAGGTTCCTCCGCAGGCAACGGTTTTGGATGTGGCAGAAACACTTCCTCCATTTGCATTGTAAGAAAGTGTATAGTTGTTTTTCTTCAGGTTTAAAGTAATTGCCGTATTCCAAACACGCTGGAATTTATTATTAATTTTGTAGGTACAAACTCCCGTTGCATAGATCGACATGTTAATTTTTACATTGACAGTTCTTGCACTGGTGCTATGCCCCGCTTGTGAAGAAAAGTTAGAGGATGCTTTTTTATAATCAGATCCTAAGTGTGTTACATTATCTGCAGACTCTGAACTATATACCTGATGCGCTGGCTGTGTGTACTGTATATTAAATTCAAACCTCGTATAATTCCCTTTCGAATTATTCTGAATTGTTTTGGCACTGGTTGTCGTTATTTTGGCATTGTATACTCCAGCTGCTTCTCCCGACTTTCGATTGAAAGTAAGCGTTCTTGACGCATTATTAAAATCATCTTGCGTCATTTGTTTGCCGGAATAATTTACCTCTCCATTGATCCATTCCTGACCACTTGGGCCCTTAATAATTACATCAAAATACCCTTTCGAAAATGTCCTGGACTCTGACGGATTGGAAGTCTCATATCCATAAGCCATTCTCCCATTCCACCATCCGTAGGTCATAATCAAGCATACAATCAGTACGATTCCCAACATCCATCGGCAATCTTTGTGCATCCGTTGTTTCTTTCCCATGATATCCCCCCGCTATTCTAATTTCATTGTCAGTTTTTCCATCTGATGAAAATGTTACGGTACCATTTTTATCTGTCTGATAGATTTTTTTCGCATATTTTTTTAACTGCTTCATAACTTCTGGTCTTGGATGATGATAGGGATTGTTTTTTCCACAAGAGATTACCACATACTCTGGTTTTGCCTTTTTCAAAAATGCCGTACTGCCGGAAGTATAAGACCCATGATGCGGGACTTGTAAGACTGTAGATTTCACATCATATTTCTTCATAATATCTTTCTCGTTGGAAGAATACATGCCCCCCGTGAATAGAAAACGATGTTTTCCTTGTATCACTCGAATCACAAGACTGGTTTGATTTGTCTTTTTATACTTTTTCCCAGTGGATAACACCGTACCTTTTACACTGCCGAAGTTGATGGTACTCCCTTTGGTTACCTTCACGATACGCACCTTATACTTGTTAACAGCTTTACGAAAATCTTTCACATCTTTTGTTTTTGCCTCCCGATCATATCCGTATTTCGCCTGAATTACTGTTCGAACTCCATACTTAGAAATCACCTTATCTGCGTTTCCAATGTGATCTGGATCATTATGGGTAATTACTAACTGATCTATTTTTTTCAGCTTCTTTTTCACAAGAAACTTCTTTAATTTCTCATAATACTTCTCATCTCCGGCATCAATTAATGTGTTTTTTCCACCAGATTGAATGAAAATAGCACTTCCCTGTCCTGCATCTATAAAGGAAACTTGAAGCCTCGCTGCCGCAGATGCATCAATTCCTCCAAGAAGTATTACCAGCAAGGATAACGCTATCATATAAATTTTCATATATTTTATCATCTTTTTTTCCCTTTCTTTCTTCTTACGATGTTTCTTCCAATGAAAATCAAACATGCCATCCCACCATACCGAAGCAGTCGTTCTCTCTTAAGATCCCACCCGGAGGACTCAAAGGATAGATCCTTTGTTGTCGTTACCTCTTCTTTGGGCAATTTCTTTCCCCGGTCCCGGACACAGTACACCACATATCGGTATTTTCCATGCGTCCGATAAGGATGGCAGGTTAATAAGGTTACCATCTCCTTTCCGGACTGAATCTTGATTTCCTCTACATCTCCCGGTCGTATGATTTTGATCCGTTCCACCCGATACGTCAGAGTTTCCCACGGATTGGTTACAATCACCTTATCGTTGGTTTTCAAACGTTCGATTTCCCGAAAGTAGGGAATTCCCTGATAGCCCCGATGTCCTGCTATGACACAGTTGGTATTTTCTCCGCCCATCGGCAAAGATGTCTGCCCAAGGATGGCGGCTCCTTTTATCAGATTCTTTTCTGAAGCCCCTACGTAGAGTGGTAAATTCACCTTCATCTTTGGAATCTTTATCGTTCCAAAGACTCCCTGAATTCCTTGTAAGGTAGACGGAGCTGTTTCATAGCTCCATGCATCCACAAGCCCCACCTGTCCATTGTTAAAAATTTTCTGGTTATAACTTTTTCCAATTTGATACATCTTCCCTATTTTTTCTGCATCTTGATTTTTTGTATAAAAAGATTGAATTTCCTTCTCTGCTTCCCATTTCTGCATAAGCCCCAAAAAATCCGGAGTAAAAAAAAGGAAAATTCCAAGCAGTAAAAACATCAGTCCTATGATATTTCGCAATGATTTCAATATCTGTTTTCCTTTCTAATCACTCATAACCCTTAAGTTTCCACCTCCTGTTATGATGTTTTGATGATTCTTGTTTTCGCTTTCTTTCCACCTTTTTTTAGGGCTGCTTACAATCTCTAGCGATCTGGGAAATTCCTTCACCACTAGCCAATTTTCTGGTACAAATCCAGATTCCTGAATGAATGTTTTCTGTTTCCTTGTCGGAACTTTGCCATGTTTCATTGATGTCTCCTTCCTCGTTTCCGTTTCATTTTTTGATAGATCCTTCGAATTGCCCAGAACGCAGTAAGAATCAAAAGTCCTATGATCCAGGCTTTTTGGTATGCTCGCATCCACTGGGAGTTTTGATTTCTTCCCAAAATACGTTCCTTTTCCGCTTTCTGATAGCTTGTCCGGCTTCCTCGCACCAGCAGACGATGGGAATTGATTCCATAGGGTGTACAAGTCATCAATGTTACTTGATCCCGACCTTCTACAATTTGAAGTTTTTCAGTATCTTCTGGTTTTATCACCGATATTTGATCGACACGGTATGCGAGATTTTTGGATAGTACAGAAATATAAAAAAGATCTCCTTTCTTAAGTTCCGTAAGATCTGTAAACAACCTTGCCTTTCCTAGTCCAGTATGTCCGGTAATGACACTGTGTGTACTTTTTCCACCGACCGGAAGAGAAGTTCCAAAAAGATGTCCGGCTCCCTTTTCCAAAACCTCCTGACTGGTTCCATGATAGATTGGCAACTCCAGACGGATGCATGGAATTTCCACCGTTCCCATAATTCCCGAAGAATCCATTGCTAACATTTTTTGGTAAGACAGCCCCGAAGATGCTTGTATTTCCGAAAACGGGTCCGTTAATTTCACTCGTGATCCTGACAATTCCTGATTATATTTTTGAGCCAAAGAAAGCCATTCTGCTTTTCTGTTTTCTGCCAAATTCTCTACTTTCTTCTGATAGCTCTGAATCTTAGATCCTGCACTTTTTTCATATAAGTAATTGCTAATCCAGGGATAACTGCAAAGAAGGACACCGAAAACCAGAAACAAAACCGGTAAGAATGTTCTTAGATCTTTCATAAAATATTTGCGGGACGGCTTCTTGCCGTCCCGTCCTCCTTACTTCTCTAAAATGTCTGCAGTTTTTTGATTTTGACTATGAAAAATATAACGATAGAAATCTTCCCTTTGCTGCTTGGGATATTTTAGAAGAACTCCAGTCTCGATAATTGTTAAAATTTCTTCTTTTAATGAATGTAGGTCTGAGACATACTCGCAACCCAACCTTTCCTTCATATCTTCAAACAAATCCATGTCATTGCTCCCGCTTTAGTGCTTCTTTGCTTTTTTTCTCATAATGGAATATCCAGCTGCTGCAAGAAGTACTCCGGCGATCGTAATCAAATAGACTCCTTTTCCTCCAGTCTGCGGTAATAAAAATCCTTTACTGTTTGTAATTTCCATATCAACCAATGCGTTGGCAGATTCTCCGGATTTACTCATAGTAGCTGCTTTTTCATCTACCGTTGCATATGCAGAAGTTGTCTGTACAGATACCTGATCTGCAAGAGCACTTCCCTGTACGTTTCCGTCATTTGCTGCAGAATCATTACCGGATTTACTCTGAGTTCCGGTGATGTTTGCTTCTGTTGGTGTGATCACTGCTTTTGTAGAAGTAATTTTTACAATAACCGGCTGTTTTAACAGGCTGTATCCGGCATCGGAGTGTGTCTCTGTAAGTGCATAGGTATCTGCTTCTGCACCGCAGATTTTCAAACTTCCATCAGCCGTAGGAGAAAACTTGGTTGCTCCTTCTTCGGTTGCCGATTTTCCAGTCACATAATAGACTCCGTTGCTTCCTGTAGCAGTTAAGAAATATCCGTCACTGGTATTGGAAACAACAAATTTTACTTTGGTCGGATCACCTTTTCCATCCGTAAATTTCTTTGTCATGTTCAGTCCAAACGTGTAAACAATACATTCATCTTTTAAGATATCGTAATATGATGTACTGGTACGTTTCCAGGTCAGAGATACATCGTTTGGATTTCCTTTATCTCCTAACACTGCTGTATCATTCGAATTCAGTGTTGCAGTATAGTAAATCACAAGATATTTGTCACTGTACTTTTTGTTAATTTCAGACAGTCCGGAAGCAGTCATGGATACCTTCATGGTAGAATCTCCATTTCCGTTTTTTCCGTATTCCGTTTTAAATTTTGCGTCTGTGTCAGAAGATTTCCAGACTGCCAATGCATTGCTGTCGTCCACGTTATTTCCATTGGTCGCTGCAGCTGCATCTTTGCTGTCATAAATTGCAATGACTGCGTCTTTTTCATAAGTAATTCCTTTTGTTAACACATCATCAAAGGTATAAGTTGTCAGATAGGTGCTGGTGGATGTGATATGTGGCAGTTTTGAAATCAACTCATAATCGAGAGTTTCGCTTTCGGTTGCTGTTACAGTGTCTGCATAGGTATATTCTTCTCTGGAAGCAGTAAAGTTTGAAAGTTCCCCTTCCTTACTTGTGGTAATATTCGCTGCATCCGGATTGTTTCGTACCTTTTTCTCTAAGGTTGGAACCCCGGTCTGATTCTTTGGATAGCAGACTACATCGTAAAACCAATCATCTCCCTGAGCATCTGTCATTGGAAGCTGTACAAAGAATGGATTGGTTGTAGAAACAACATCTTCCGGAACTTTTGTTTCTACGATCAGATACAGACCCAGATCTAAGTTGTCTTTGCTTGTTACACCGGAAGCGTCGGTTTCATCCATCGCCACTCCGTTTTTCATATACTCTTCTAATTTATCTTTTGTTACGGTATTGTCTTCCAAAGCTTTTGCCAGGTGATCGTTGATCTGCTGACTAGTGAAATAAATCTTATTTCCGGAAGTCTTTGCTGCATCTGCCTTTGCTAAACCAAGAATGGTCTGCAGAGCTGTCGGAATTTCATAAATCAGTTTTACTTTGCCGCCTTCGCTCATCTGGTCCACATCTCCTACGCGCAAATAAGAGAACTCCACACCTTTGATTGCATAATTTTCCAGTGCTTTTTCTGCTGCGGCATCTGCCTTTCCGGTAGCAGTAAACTGACTTAAATCCACTCCTTTTTTCTCTGCCGCCGTCATATCATACTTGTAAATGGTGATACTTCCGGTTTTCGACGTATCAATGATATCATTGGCCGCCGCAAATAATGGAGAGGTTGACCCCATCATAATTAACATACATAAACTAAAAAACACTATTTTCCTCATTATACAAAACCATTTCATAAATTTATCCTTTCCCGTGGCATCGCTACTATAAAAAAAGAAACCAAAGTGAGAAATTCTCAACCTTGATTTCTTTATCTTCAAGTGTGCCCTGATCTATTTAATTTGCTAAATTTGTATTGTTTGGCAGAATTGTAACGGTACTCCAAAAAGACCCTTTTACTGCTTTTGTCTCTATTTCTTCCACAACCTGTTCCAATTCTATTTCCGATTTCAACCGATTATGGCTATCCATTACAGAAACCGTATCATTAATATCCAGTGACCCAATGGTTGCAAATTGGGCTTCACTGACCAACTCTCCTTTTTTCAGAGGAACTGTTAAATGATAATTTTTCTGAAGTACTGACTTAATTTCACCATACATTTGCTTGAACTGCTTACTATGTGACTTTTTCTCCGATTTTTTTGTTTCTTTTCCTTTTCTCGTCTTTTTGGGATTTGAAATTTCCCAACAAGGCCCTCCTGCCGAAGCTGATTTCGTCTGTTCAACCACATCTTTCAATGGATATTTATATCTTGTCCGCTGACGACTTCCCACATCTGCAACTGTGACTTGATCCTTCTCATCAATCCCAACTAAAACAATAAAATGTCCTTTTTTTGTAAAATATCCCGGCCCCATAAGCGCAACCACCGGATGCTTCTCTTTCAAAGCTTTTCGAATTTTGTTCAGATCCTTTCCAATCCCTTTACAATTTAACTTATACTTTTGCGCCAGTGCCGGTATCATCTCATGAGATGCCCCGGCTGTACTATAATAGCCTTGTTCATAAGCCCAGGCCGCCGTATCAACCGGCGTCACCCAATTTCCTGTAAGAGAAGAAATACAAAGAGCCATAGCTGTCGGTCCGCATCCGCTGCTCTTAATCTGATATCCATTATCATTCCAAGCTGCATCTGCCTGATTAAAGTAAACAAAACCACTCAACATCTCTTTTTTATTTTTCATTTCCAGACTGTGATCATTATAAACTTTCGGAATAATCTTTTTCTTATCGCTTTTCTTTTTCTCAGTCTTCTTTTTCAATATTTTGGACTTCTTTTCCTTTGCCGCGGTTTTTTTCTTTTTTCTATGAACCTGTGAAGTCTTTTTCTGAATAGAAGTATCTGTCTTTTCCTCTGTCGTCGTTGTTACTTCTTCTGTCGTCTTGCTGTCTGACTGCGCAGTTGATGCCTCGGTTGTCTGCTCCTTATCATCTGTACTTGTCTCAGTCTGCTGACGCACCTGTTCTGTTCCATTGTTGTACTCTGACTGGTCTGCCTGTATCACAGATGCTGAACCCAGCATCAAAACGGTATACAAAGCCAGCACAGCCGTCATTTTGCGCATTTTCCTCATTCCCTGTCTCCCTTTACTGTCATAATTTATGATACCAAACCCAAAAGTTCAAATACCATTTCATGTTTACATGATAAGGCATTTGAACTCCAGATTCCAACATCATCATTTACTTAGTTGTCAAATACAAGTTTTTCAATCGCGTAAGCCACTCCATCTTCATTATTTGTCTTCGTTACAAAATTCGCGATTTTTTTCAATTCCTCCATTCCATTTTCCATTACTACTCCAATACCGGCTGCTTCGATCATTTTTACATCATTTCCTGCATCTCCACACGCCATTACCTGACTCATCGGTATTCCTAAATGTTCTGCCAAATGTGTAAGTCCATCTCCCTTATCACATCCGAACTGGTTGATTTCGATATTATTGCTAAGTGAGCTGGATACACTGGCAATGTTTCTATTCTTAAGTTCCTTAAATGCAGCCTTGCGCTCCTCCATATCATCAAAAAAACTACTGATCTTTTCAATTCCCAACGGATTTTTGTGAATGTATTCTCTAAGATTTTCCACCGGCAGTCTGGTGTTCTTCACGAGATCATACGTATGAGCTTTTACGCCATATTCTGAAATATGATCCAGAAATCTCGGTTCCATATACCCCTGCCCATTTTGATAAATATCGTGGGTGCAGTGATATTTTTCCAAAATATCAAAGATCTCAAATACTACCTCTTCCTGAAGGTGATTGGTATAAATAATCTCATCTTCGTATTTATCATATACTGTTGCCCCATTACAGCATAATGCATACCGGACCCCTTCCATTTCTCTTAAAAACTCCGGAATTGATTTGAAAATTCTCCCTGTCGCCGGCACAATATAAATACCTCTCTGTATTGCCTCCATTAACACATTTTCTGTATGTTTTGAAATTTTTTTGTCATCATCTAATAATGTATGATCCAAATCCATTGCGACTAGCTTTATGTTACTCATTTTCCTTCTTCCTCCGTAAAAAAGTAATTTTGTATATTAATTTGAAAACTCTGATATCCCTGATACTCATTTAAGACCGGATAATATGTACATGTGATGTACTTCATCGTTCCCATTTTTTCCCGAAAACTGTCTTCTTCCTCAAAAATCATACCATCAATACGGGTGTCTTGGCTACTCTTTAGTGATAATTTTATAACATTTTTATGTTTTCCAAACACATTGACTCTCTCCACCCTTAATTTCCTGTGTGCAAAAAGAGGTTTCGTATTTTCTTTTCCAAATGGTTCGAGAACTGAAAGTTCCTCGATTAATTCCTTAGAAATATAATCGACCGGCATGTCTGCATCAATATGGACTTTATGTATAAAATCCTGCTCTTCCAAAGTACAGTTCGCATTAATTTTTTCCCGAAACTCCGATAATTTTTCTTTTTCCAGAGAACATCCTGCAGCCATAGGATGTCCCCCAAATTTTGTAAAGACCTCTTTTACTTTCATCATCTCTTCAAACATGGAATACTGTTCAATGGATCGACCGGAACCTTTGATTCCCTCTTTGGCATCTGTTAATACAAAGACCGGATGGTGAACACGATCTTTCACTCTCCCTGCAATAATTCCTGCAATACTTTCATGACAATCCGGCAAATATAACACGAGAACTTTATCTCCTGCCGCCTCAAGACGCAATGCCTGTTCCATAGCTGCCTTTACACCATTTTCTGTCATAGTTTTCCGTACATCATTTAACTCTTTTAATTCTTCCGCCGTTTCTAACGCTTTTTGAGTATCAGTTTCCAGAAACAAATTTAATGCCTTTTCTGCAGAATCCAATCTGCCACTGGCATTAATGCACGGGCCAATGCGAAATCCAAGATCATAGGATTGAATCTTTCGATCTCCCATCTCATACACATCCAACAACGCTTTAAGTCCGATAATTTTTGTATCTTTGATTCTTTTTAAACCTTCTTTTACAAAAATTCTGTTTTCTCCAGTCAGATCTACTACATCACAAACGGTCGCTATGGCCAGAGGTACCAGTAATTCTTCTAAGGAACTCTCCTCTTTCTCCATTTCCCGATATAATCCCCTCATAAATTGAAATGCAACTCCTGCTCCGCATAATAAAGGATACGGATAATTACACCCCTGCTGTTTGGGATTGATTACAACATCTGCCGGCGGAAGAATTTCGGTTCGGCTCCCATCTTCCTGCTCGGAAAATGGTACGTCATGGTGATCTGTAATGATCATCGTAAGACCCTGTTTTTTCCCAAATGCCACGGCTTCGCCGGCTGCAATTCCATTATCACAGGTAAGAATCGTATCAATTCCATCGGCTGCTGCATCTGTAATCAGGTTTTGATTAATTCCGTATCCATCCTTCATTCGATCCGGGATCTTAAAATCAATATTTCCTCCAAGATCATAGATTGCTTTCCACAGAATGTAGTTTGACACAACCCCATCTACATCATAATCAGAAATAATCCTTATAGTTTTTCCATCCTCAATCTTTTTTCTTAGAATTCTGACACCTTCTTTAATTCCTGCCATCTCAAAGGGGTCTGAAATATCACTGAGGTCACCATACAGATATTGATAAATGTTTTTATTTCCGATAATATCACGATTTCGAATTAAACGTGATATCACAGGATCTATATGAAATTCACTGCCGATTTTTTGAAAATCAGCCTTTTTCTTATAAAGGTACCACTGTTCCATTGTTCGCTCCATCTTTCAGAAAAAGAGTATCCAGTGTCTTTTTCTGAATACTCTTTCCTTATATTATTTTTTTCTTTTCTTTTTCTTCTTTTTACGATTTGGATTTGCTGTAATTTTCTGTTTTTGTCCAACCTCATTTTCTGTCCCTTTTTCTACAGTCCCATGTTGTTCCTTTCCAAATCGGGTTTTCATTAGATACCAGAGAGGTCCTGTTAAAAATACAGAAGAAAATGCTCCGCCTACAACACCAACCATCAATGTCAGGGCAAATTCTTTCAGAGATGATACACCCATTAAGAACAGCACAAACACCATGGCGAAAGTCGTTAATGTTGTATTAATCGTACGCACAAAAGTATGTGCAATACTTTCGTTCACTAATTCTTTCAAATGTCCTGGTTTCACATTTTTCATATTCTCACGAATACGATCGAAAATAATAATTGTTGAGTTAATAGAATATCCTATAATTGTCAGCATACATGCAATAAAAGTACCTCCGACAGCCAGTCTTCCTATAGAATATGCTGCAAAAACCAGCAGTACGTCATTCAGTAACGCGATAATGGCACTGGATCCAAACTTAATATCTTTAAATCGAATTGCAATATAAATCAGCATACATACCGCAGAAATTGCCACTGAAATAAATGCATCTTTCTGCATCTCATTACTGATTGTAGAGCTAATATTTTCTGTTGTTACAGATTTTGCTCCGTATTTCTTCATTGTCTTTTCAATCTGTTTTCTCTGTGTCAGATTTAACTCAACACTCTTAATGACCATCTGGTTATTTGCCTTTACCTTCTGACTCTGTACAGAGGATGACTTGCTGACTTTTTCGTATGCAGCAACAACCTTTTTTTCCAGTTCATTGTTTACTTTTTGTTTTTCCTGGAATGTAATGGTAGAAGCTGTTCCTCCGGAAAACTCCAGATCATAATTTAAAATAGTTCCAATCTTTCCTTTATTGAACGGAAGAATCGCAAGTCCTGCAATTATAATTACCCCTGCAATGACTGCATATTTCTTTCCCGCACGAACAAAGTCTCTTGTTTTAACATTTCTAAGTTTTCCATACCATTTTGGATCACGCAATCCAAAATGATATGCTGCATATACAAGGAAACGACTGATCACCAATGCAGTAAACATGGAGATTAACACACTCATTCCCAAAGTCTGAGCAAATCCTTTAACGGTTCCTGATCCCTTCAGCCATAAGACAACAACTGCAATTAATGTGGTAACATTTCCATCAATAATAGCAGAAGCCGCCTTAGAAAATCCTGCCTTAATCGCAGCCGCCACACTTTTTCCTGCTGCAATCTCTTCCTGAATTCTGGCATATATAATTACATTGGCATCCACAGCCATTCCAATTCCCAGAACAATACCTGCCAGACCCGGAAGTGTCAAGGTCGCATTAAATCCGTTTAGGGCAAGCAAGGTCATTAACATGTAGATTGCCAAAGCAACACATGCAATCACACCCGGAACTGCATAAAGTCCAATCATAATTAAACATACAATTCCAAATCCGATAATTCCTGCTTTTACTGTTGACTCAATGGCATTTACTCCAAGTTTTGCAGATACCACATTCGAACGAAGTTCTTTTAATTCTACCGGAAGAGATCCGATTCGAATAGAGGAAGCTAAATTCTCTGCAGCTTCAAAACTTTCCATTCCATCAATCGTACATTCGCCCTTTGTAATCGCTTCCTGTACATTTGGTGCGCTGATTACCTGATCATCATAAATGATATAAATCGGATTTCCGATATTTTCTTTGGTCGCTTTTGCAAAGGCTTTGGTTCCTTTGGCATCAAATTCCAAAGCTACCAGATACTCTTTCTTTCCTGTAGTCGGATCTTCATTGGTAACCGCCTTTGCCTCCTTTACATTTTTACCGGACAGAATCGTATCAAGTGTTGACTGAGTCGTTGTTTTCCCGTCTTCCTTTACTTTTACTTCTTTAGGCACTGCAAAAGTAAGTGTCCCCGGTTTCCCAAGTTCATCTAAAATCTTATTGGCATCCGTCACTCCCGGAATCTCGATATTAATTCGATTGCTTCCCTGACGATATACTTCCGCCTCAGTACTGTATCCTTCCACACGTTTCTGCAATTTATAAACGGTGTCATCAATATCGCTGTCCGAAACATTTTTTCCTTCTACTTCATAAGTAATACTGACTCCGCCTGCAAGATCCAGCCCCAAATCAATGTTGCTGACCCTGCCGATTTTTTGTTTTGTAATTCCTTTGGTCGTAATAAATATTCCAAAAGCACAGAGGGCAACTAATAAAATTAATCCTGCAATATATTTTCCTGTCTTATTCCGCCTGTTCATCTTCTGTCTCCTTCTCCAGTGCCAATGCAGCCTTTACCATTAATGCACATTCTACTCTCTTTCTCTCCAATTCACAACCGACTTCATAAGTTCCGTTGATTGTTCCATTGAAATTATAAGAGTTTGCACTGCATCCTCCGCTGCAGTAAAATCTCGCAAAACATTCTTTGCAGGAATCTTTGGAATATACACTACATGCTTTGAAGTCTTTCACAATTTCCGGTTTTTCGATTCCATCGAAGACATTTCCCATAAGAAATTCTTCTTGTCCTACAAACTGATGACAAGGATATAAATCTCCCCACGGAGTCACTGCCAGATATTCCGTTCCGGAACCACATCCTGACAGACGTTTTGCCACACAAGGTCCTCCGGTTAAATCGATCATAAAATGGAAAAAGGTAAATCCTTTGCCTTCCTTCTCCCGTTTGATCATTTCTTTTGCCAAAAGATCATATTCTTCCATAATCTTAGGTAAGTCTTCCTCGGTAATTGCATAATCTTCCGTCTCAGGTGCCACAACCGGTTCCACAGAAATCTGTTCAAATCCTTCATCTGCCATATGTAAGACATCTTTTGAAAAATCCAGATTATGATGAGTAAATGTTCCTCTCACATAATATTTCTGCTGATTGCGGCTCTCGGCAAACTTTTTAAATTTATCAATAATAAATTCATAACTTCCTTTTCCATTTCGGAACGGACGCATATAATCATGAACTTCTTTCCGGCCGTCGACGCTTAATACAACATTATCCATCTCCTGATTTGCAAATTCCATAATTTCATCATTTAATAACACACCATTGGTTGTCAATGTGAAACGGAATTTCTTATTATGTTCTTTCTCCAGGGCACGTCCATAAGCTACGATCTCTTTGACAACATCAAAATTCATCAAAGGTTCTCCACCAAAAAAATCCACCTCGAGATTTCTTCGATTTCCAGAACTCTCTACAAGAAAATCTAATGCTTTTTTCCCGACTTCTAAACTCATCAGAGCTCTTCTTCCCTTATATTCTCCTTCTTCTGCAAAACAATATCTGCATGCAAGATTACAATCATGAGCAATGTGAAGACATAATGCCTTCACAACTGTTGGTCGTTCTTTGAACTCGCAAATGTAATCTTCGTAACAATCTTCTGTAAACAACACCCCTGCGTCTTTCAATTCTGTTACTTCTTTATATGCCTCTCTGATATCATCGCCATTCCATGCAGAAAGTTTATCAATCATCTCTTCCAATGTATGATTCTCATATAAAGCGATCACTTCATAACTCAAATCATCAACCACATGCACAGATCCGCTGGCTACATCGAGGACCATATTGTATCCGTTATTCTTATACTGGTGAACCACGTTTCTATTCTCCCTTTTTTATATTTCTCTCAAATGGACAGAATTTTAAATCTTCCATCCTATCATCACTATTACAAAAATGAGGCGGCCCACAAGGAACGCCTCAAGCATAGAATCGTCTTTATGCTGTACTATTTGGTATGTTCGCAAGTCTGATTACCTACAGTACAAGATGTCTTACATGCTGACTGACAGGATGTCTGGCACTCACCGCATCCACCTTTTTTTACAGTGTTTTGTAATGTTTTATTTGTCAGAGTTTTAATGTGCTTCATCTTATCCTCCTTCTGATTCTCATTCTAAAATAGCTTGGAATATTATATCATATCCTCTCTTAAATGACAATGGGAGTATTCCATCTCTTCTGTTTTTTTACGCAAACATTCCCCCCAGAGTCCCTCCTGCCGCACATAAAAGCAATGCCGTAATCCGTTCTTTTGAGATCAATACCACGTTCTGATAAAAAAACATAGAAATTGCAAGTAAAATCAAAAAATAAAGCAATCCTACAATAAATCCCCAGATAAATTTTTTCTGTCCCATCTTATGTCCCACAATAAATCCCGCAAATACCGATGCAAGAATATATGTAACAGTCACTCCGATATTTGCAATTTTTATGCCTGCACTGGTCTGATACATTAAAAATGCAAGAATGCATAAAATAATACCAGTCACAATATAGGCAGCAACCAGGCTTTGTACAAGATATATTCCTTTTCTTTCTGTTTTCATTGCGCATCCTCCTTTTATAAACAATCTATGAATTTTCTTTGGTTTCTATTCCTTTTTGTGCTAAACTAGCACATAGAAACAAACCTTAAAAATCATATCGCCCATCGTATAAAAAGGAGCTTCTCATGATTGATTTGCATATTCATTCCACCTGTTCTGATGGAACTTTCACACCATCGGAACTAATACAGAAAATAGCAAAAATAGGACTTTCCGGTTTTTCGCTTACAAACCACGATACCACACAGGGAATTCCTAAAATCCTTGCATCCGACCTTCCAGACAATACCCGATTTATTCCGGGAATTGAAATTTCCTGCGATGCGCTCCACCGCGAAATCCATATTTTAGGGTATGGAATTGATTGGAAAAATAAAAAATTGAATGACACATTAAATACCCTTCGAGAAAAACGTGAAATTCGCAACCTTGAAATGATCGAAAGATTCCAAAAAGGCGGATATCCAATTACTCTTGAAAAATTACAGCATCATGATCCAAATACAGTCATTACACGGGCACATTTTGCCGGGGTTCTGGTCCAAGAGGGAATCTGCGGCTCCACAGATCAGGCATTTTCCAAATTTTTAGGTGAAAAATGTAAATACTATATACCTAAACCCTTCTTTTCCCCTGAAAATTGTATCAAAATAATTCTTGATGCCGGCGGTATTCCGATTCTCGCTCATCCTTTTCTTTATAAATTTTCTAATTCTGAACTAAAACAGTTAATTGAAGATCTCAAAGAAAAAGGGCTTATGGGCATTGAGATTTATCATTCCTCCCATCATACAGGACAAATTATGAAACTGCGCCAGTGGCAGAAAGAATATAACTTGCTTGCCACCGGAGGTTCCGATTTCCACGGTCTTAATAAACCGGATATTAAAATCGGAGTCGGCCGCGGATCACTCTATGTCCCTGATCATCTCCTGGATTGTCTTCTGGAATACAGCGAAAAAAAATAAAGCGGACAAATCCGCTTTATCTCATTTTCATGAACCGATACTGCTTGTATCGGTTCAATTTTACTCTTCTTCAGAACCGGCATTCGGTTTTTCGAGTGCTTTAACCGCTGCTTTTTCCATTGGAATACGGCAGTGTTTATCATTACCAAACTCTACAATAATTGTAGATTCATCGATCGTATCTACTACGATACCATAAAATCCACTATGTGTCAGTACACTGTCCCCGACTTCCAGAGCTGCCAGCAATGCTTTCATCTCTTCTTCCTGTTTTTTCTGTGGTCTGATTGTTAAAAAATACATTAATGCAAACATCACCACAAGCAGAAGAATTGTACCTGTTGTTGTACCCATGTCTTTCCTCCATCTATTTGCTTGAAATTATTGATTCATCATTCCATCAATCTTGCGCTTTTTATATTCTTTATAAGTTCCATGATCGATGGCTTCACGAATCTCACTCATCATTGTATTATAAAAATACAAGTTATGCAAGACACATAATCGCATTCCCAGCATTTCTTTCGCCTTCAGAAGATGTCTTATATACGCTCTGCTGTAGCTTCTACATGCCGGACACTGACATCCCTCCTCAATCGGACGGTGATCGAGTTCATATTTTTTATTAAACATATTGAGCTTTCCGTGGTTCGTATATACATGACCATGACGTCCATTTCTTGTCGGATAAACACAGTCAAAGAAATCGACTCCTCTGTCAACCGCTTCTAAAATATTAATCGGAGTTCCCACTCCCATCAGGTATGTTGGCTTTTCATCCGGAAGATGAGGCACTGTCGCATCGATAATGCGGTACATCTCCTCATGACTTTCTCCCACAGCCAGACCGCCAAGAGCATATCCGTCCAAATCTAATTTTGAAATCTCTTCCGCATGGGCAATTCTGATATCTTCAAAGGTTCCTCCCTGATTGATACCAAACAGCATCTGATGAGGATTTACCGTATCCTCCAGTGAATTCAGTCTTGCCATCTCATTCTTGCACCTTACCAGCCAACGGGTTGTACGATCCACAGAGTTCTGCATATACTCCCTCGTTGCCGGGTGCGGAGGACATTCATCAAATGCCATGGCAATGGTGGATCCAAGATTCGACTGAATCTGCATACTTTCTTCCGGACCCATGAAGATTTTTCTTCCATCGATATGAGAAGAAAATGAAACTCCCTCTTCCTTGATTTTCCTCAGTTTTGCCAGAGAAAACACCTGAAATCCACCGGAATCTGTCAGAATGGGACGATCCCAGTTCATAAACTTATGAAGACCTCCGAATTCTTTAATCAGCCGATCTCCGGTTCTGACGTGAAGATGATAGGTATTGGACAGTTCCACCTGAGTCCCTATCTCCCTTAAATCATCGGTGCTGACCGCTCCTTTGATCGCCGCTACTGTTCCCACATTCATAAATACCGGAGTCTCAATTACTCCATGCACTGTTTTAAGCCGGCCGCGTTTGGCCTTCCCGTCTTTTTTCAATAATTCGTACATATATGCCACCATCATTCATATATTTTTTTGATTTTATCCATTGTTGAGCCAAGATTCCTGAGAATACCATCCAAAACTGTAATAGCCGCCATGGATTCTACAACGACAACTGCTCTTGGAACAATCATCGGATCGTGCCTTCCATGAATTTCAATCTCCACATCCTGGATATCTGTGTTCACAGTTTGTTGTTTCCGGGCAATAGAAGGAGTCGGCTTTACTGCCGCCCGAAATGTGATCGTACTTCCGTCACTGATTCCTCCCAGAACACCTCCGGAATGATTTGTTTTCTTTTTAATATTGCCATCTTCTGCCACGAAAACATCATTATTCTGTGAACCATACAAATCTGCTGCTGCAAATCCATCGCCAATCTCAAAACCTTTGACTGCTCCGATAGACATCACTGCCTTCGAAAGTTCTGCATCCAGCTTATCAAAAACCGGTTCTCCAATCCCCGGGGTTACACCTCTGATCACACACTCAATGACTCCACCGACAGAATCAAGACTGTGAATCATCTGATCTGCTTTTTCCTTTACCTTTTGTGCAGCTTCTTGATCCGGCATATTAAACGGATTATTTTTTATTTCCTCATAATCAAAACGATCTTCGGAAATTTCAATCCCCGCAATCTTTCTGGAATAAGCCTCTACAACAATTCCCAGCTCTTTAAGAATCTTCACTGCAACAGCACCGGCAGCAACTCTCCCGATAGTTTCTCTTCCTGAAGATCGTCCACCGCCCCGATAATCGCGAAATCCATATTTCATATCATAAGTATAGTCTGCATGTCCCGGACGGTAAATATTCTGAATCTTACTATAATCTCTGGATCTTTGATCTTTATTGTATACAACCATAGAAATCGGAGTTCCGGTTGTCTTTCCCTCAAATACTCCAGATAAGATCGCGACTGTGTCACTCTCTTTTCTCTGTGTCGTATATCTTGACTGTCCCGGTTTTCTGCGATCTAAGTATTTCTGTACATCTTCTTCACACAGAGCTAACCCAGCCGGACATCCATCAACCACAACTCCAACTCCTGCCCCATGAGTTTCCCCCCAGGTGGTAATTCGAAAATTTGTGCCAAAACTTGATCCTGCCATATGTAATCCTTCCTACAATTTGATATTTGCCAGTAAATCTCCAAGACTGGTTCCTGCTGCTTCCTCAGTATACTCAACACCGACTTCTTTCGCTCTCCTGGCAGCCTCTGCATCGTCTGCCAATGCCTTCATACTAAGACTTACTTTTCCATTGGCAACTTTCGTAATCTTTACAGTAACCTTCTGTCCTTCTTTCACAACTTCTTCCGGAGATTTTACTCTCTTCTGGCTCAACTGTGAAATATGAATCAGTCCGCTGATTCCATCCCCGATATCTACAAAAGCACCGTATGGCATAAGATTCTCTACAGTTCCTTCTACTACGGTTCCAACCTTCAGATCATCAATTTTCTTTTTGCGCTCCATACGCTCTTTTTCTCTGGCAACAGCCTTTGCTGACAATACCAGTCTCTGATTTTCCGGTTCTACAGTAATAATCTTAGCCTCTACATCTTTTTGCAGCCAGGTATTTAAATCTTCCACATATTTTGTAGACAATAAAGAAGCCGGGATAAATCCTCGAATTCCCTCTACATAAACAATAACTCCACCGTTTACTACGCCTCCAACGGTCAGAGACAGAACTTCACCTTCTTCTTTCATCTGTTCCAGATGTGACCATACGGCATCTTCACTTGTTGCTGCTTTCTTTAATGATTCTTCTAACTGCTCTTCAAACTGTTCCATTGTTTCTTTTACTTCTTCTGCCATAATTTCAATTCCTCCACACTATTCAAATACATACACGAACATAATTATAGCATAGAATTCAAAAGATTATAACCTTGTTCTTCTGTTTTTTATAATTCTGACACAAAAAATCAGACAAGAACCTGCAGTCAGACAGAACAAAAATATTTTCTGACGTTCCCCCTTCTTTTCTCCGTGAGATGATTTTGTTCTTCTTAAGATTTCTTTGACCGGACCCGGAACTGCTTTTGTCACAGTAAACTGAATCTTTCTTTTTAAAATATTTCCCGCCCTGTCATATGCTTCTACATACAATTTATGCAGGCCGGGTTCCAGATTATCTAATACCACCCGGTTATGGAAAATCCTTTCCGATACTCCATCCACTTTCAAAATTTTAATTTGATCACTCTGATTATGCAGATATATTTCCAGAGAATCACCGTATTCACAGCTATTGTTCTCATCCAATCCCCGGATCATGACGCCTGGCTTCTTCGTATCATAAATCAAGTAAATCTTTTCTGAACTTTTTTGATTGCCTTCCATATCCCGTAACCGCAGCTCTAATTTATAATTTCCGTCTTCTTTAAGCTCTTGTGCCGCTGTTATACGATCATTCTCCCATACATAATCTGCCTTTTTTCCATTAATAAAAAACCCTTCTACCTGAACCGGTTCCAGACTCTCCACCATAAACGACGGTTTTAAATTCTTGTGGTTTGTAGGTCTTCCTGCCAGATGATTTTGAAGAAACGCAATCTGAATTCCTTTTTGATTTAAAGTGAAGTTCCAATATTTTTCCTTTTCATTTCCGGCAAAATCTTTTGCTCGAATTCTTAAAATATAATGTCCGTCTCTTGTAATCTCCTCCGGAATCCATTCTCTTTGGTTCAAATAAATCTGCGTATTTTCGGAATCCATATGCAGATCTGAAATCTCAATTTTTAGATTAATTGCTTTTTTATAAGATCCCCGATTCCTCACCCCCTTTACATAAATTCGTGGCTTTATCAAATCAGTTTCAAATAATTTCTCCTTCTCTTCTGTCTGATTTCCGGCAAAATCTTCTGCCCGCACAGTGAGATCATGCATCCTGTTTCCCGCAAAGTAAATCTCTGTCCAGTAACAGTTTCCCTTTCGCATCCAGTCTTTTATCTGTCTGCCTGTAGTTTCCAGCCGGATTTGTCCTTTTTCTAAATTACTATCCCGAATATACACAATGGCCCTTTGCGTTTTTAAAATATTTTTTTCCGGAAATGGTATTTTATACTCTACAGAAATCTTCGGTTTCTGAGTGTCGACACCGAAAGAGTAATAAACCTTATTCGAATGATTTCCTGCCTTATCCACACTCCATGCCATAAGTTGATAATTTCCGTCATTTTTTATCTTCGGAACCTGATTCTTTCTTGTCCATTGATCCTTAGTTGTCAAATCTGTCAGACGAAAATATGCATCCACTTCCGGTCCCTCTGCATTGTGCAAAAGATCATAAGAAAATTGCGGAAATTCTCTGTACCAGTTCCCTTTTTTATTAACCTCGCTGCAGCATACCGTTGGCTCTGCCGGAATTGTTGTCCATAACCTGACAGGAATTTTTAACAGTGCGCCTTCTCTGCCTGCACAAGAAATCGCACGAATGGATACCATATCATCCATATTCCTCTCTATGGAAAATTCCTTTTTCTTTAACGATCTCCATTTTCCATCCCCGATTTTATACTCATATTTTTCAATTCCCGAAAGTGCATAGGCTCCATAAACTGATGCGCTCACAAAATTTTTGCTCCATTCCCCCTTTTTATAATTTTTCATGCTTACTTTAGGAGTTGTTGGATTCTCTAATTCCACAATGACCGTTTCCTCATATACACATTCTCCTTTATATTCTGCCCGGATTTTATACTTTCCTTGTTCTTTCAAATAAATCTGAGCCGTTTCATAATACTGCCATTCACATTCCCGCTGTTTTTGATTTACAAATATTTTTACATCTTCAGGTCGTATATCTTTGCGCAAACGTATCTCAAAAACCGCGCTCCCCCGAAACATCGGTTTTCTTCCTTCTCCTTCCCATTCAAAACTTATGGGAGACTGCTTTCCTGAGATCTTTTCTTTTCTCGTATATAAAGATGCAAAAAAAATAATCACAAAGACTGATATAACAGTAACTCCATATTTCCTGTTCATAAACCTAATTTCCTCCTCAATGTCTCTGCTTGTGTGCCCGTTAAATTTGCTCTTTTCATTCCTTTTTGGTACACATCCTCTGCTTTTTTCCACTGCCGTTTCCTGCACAGATAGATTCCGTACTCCACATAACACGCCGACACATCCTGGTATTTTCTTAAAAAATCCTCATAATACCTGCTTACTTCCCGCTGTCTCCCCTGAAGATAAGAAATTTTTCTCTGATACAAATTCCATGCCTCCCCAGCATCCATAGACTCTCTCAGCGGCCGGCTCGTCTCCTCTAAAAATCTCCTGTCATCTCCCTGTTTTGCCCGATGTTCCAAAATTGCAAGTTTCTCCTGCTGCCATTTTTTTCTTTGATTTTGATTCTCCTGAAAGCACTCTGTTTTACAAAGAAATTTCCACGCCTTTTCCCATGCCTTCTCAGCATCCGGCATCTGATCTGCCCATAAAATATATTGTTTCATAAAAAAAAGTGTGGACCATAAAGACTTCGCATCCTCTTCACAAAGGCAAAGATCTTCCCACATCTGTTTTCCTTCTATCATTTTTTTGTGACGAATTCCTTGAAGAATTCTTAAATATGCAGATACTTTCGCATTTGGATTGTGAATCCCCGAAAAATACTGATAAGCAAGATCATAATCTGGTTTCATTTCATCACTGCCAAACAGATACTCGGTTCCTATGGTCTGATACATCATATTGCTGTATTTTCCATCGTTTTGAGTTACCGATTTTTCATAAGTCATATAAACGATTCTATCAGAATACCTTTTGAAATTTTCAAAACCACAGAAAGCTATAAACAAGATCCCTGCAATCTTTCCCGCCTTCTCAAGTTCCATCCAGACAATCTGTTTTCTGATTTCATTTTTCAATTCTCTGATCGTTTGATATCTCTCGCTTCTTTTTTCTCTTGTACACCGTTCTGCAATTTTTCTGACCTTTTTTGAACACTTTTTTTCACCACAGAATTTCATTATCTGCCCGAGACTGTAAATATCCATCCGCAGATCTGCCGTCTCCCCTCTCCGCTTTTGCTCGGGAGCAGCATAATTTTTCGTTCCATAGGCTTCTATCTTCTCTCCATCCTGTGCTGATATTCCAAAATCAATCAGACATATTTCTCCTCCTTTTCTCAGCATGATATTTTCCGGCTTTAAATCCATATGAATCATTCCCTTCACATGGAGCACTTCCACAACCCGGCAGATCTTAAACATCCATAAAAACAGCTGTTTTTCTTTTAGAAAACCTCCGCGGGCTATCCGATGTTTCAGAGAATCTCCCTGTATATATTCCATCACAAGAATCCAGTGTCCTTTTTCTCTCCCGCTGTCAAACAACTCCGGAATTCCCCTGCACCCTTTAAGATTTTCCAAAATATCTTTTTCCCGTCTCCAGTTTGTTTTCTCCCTTACTATTTTTATAACCACTTTTTTTCCTGTAAAACGTTCCGCTCCCAGACAGATGATTCCCATCCCTCCCTGTTCCAGCTTTTTCAAAACATAAAATTTTCCAAGCCACAAGGTTCCTACGATTTTTCCGGAATCTTTACCATAATACATGACAGATTGTCCAATTCGCCTCTCTCCTTTACTTTTTGAAAGCAATTCTGCACCCACACTTTCATCTGTTCTTTTGATGTCTCTACCTGATAAATTTCTTCCTCTTCCAATAATCCGTAAAATCCATCTGTACACAGTAAAAATTCCATCCCCGGTTTTAGCCTTCCCTGATAGCAGTCTACTCTGACATCTTTTGTAACCCCGACACATTGAACCAGAATATGCCTTCTTGGATCACACTTTGCCTGCTCTTTTGTTAAATGACCTGCTTTTACTTCAAGCTGAACCAGCGTATGATCTGTTGTCACAAATTTTCTCTGATGATCAAACCAGTACGTTCTGGAATCCCCTACATTTAACACAAAAAATTTTTCTCCCAACACGAAAAGTAACGCAAGTGTACTTCCCATAGATTCCTCCGTTCCCTGACTCATTAGCAGGAGATTGTCATTCATTTTCTGTATCAGCTGTATCAGATTTTTCTGGATCTCATGGATCTTTTTTTCTTTTAAAACACCACAAATCATATTATCAAACCACTGTTTCAGCACTTCAATAATATAGTGACTTGCAATTTCACCTCTGCGCAGTCCTCCCATTCCATCACAAACCGCAGCCATCAAATATAATTTTCCATCTTCCTCCTTCTGCCGCATAATATATGCATCCTGATTTGATGAACGTCCATTCCCAGTGTCCGTCATTCCAACTACATGTATCATAATCTTCCTCCTGATTTATTTTTTCTGCACTCATCGCTATGACGCAAAAAGATCCTGCACAAAAATCTCTGTGCAGGACCTTTTACCTATTCTTCTATATCGTCCATATCATCAAAGGGCTCTTCTCCATCAATCTCTTTCTGAAGAACTTCAATATCTCCCCGAAGTTTTTCAATTAGATTAAATAAGTCAATGTAATCCGACTGTGGATAATCCATATGATCTTCAAAATACTTCTCTCCTACCTGGCGATACAGGTCGTTTAGCTGTTTTTTTGCTATTCGAATATCATTATGTCTCTTTGCAGAATCCGCAACTTCTTTTGCTTTCTGCGCCGCAGCCTTACCCGTGGTAGAAATTGTTTCTTCGAGTCTTCCAAAAAAATCTTTTGACATATTCGCTCACTTCCAATCCTTTTTTTTTAGTATAACCCACCTTACCAAGCAAGTCCAGATCATTTTTGAAACACTTTCTAACCAACATCATGATCAACTCTTCCGATATTTTTTATAGATCAAAAATCCTATTCCGACTCCTGATAAAAGACACATAACGATCCATTTTTTCGAAGTCTCATCTCCTGTTTTGGGTGAATTTCCATCCTTGAAATTGCTTAAATTCTTGTTCTTCACTTCTCCTTTTTTCTCAATTCGTATTTCCTGCACCGCTGATGCCGGATCTGCATTATCTGCACTGATTTCTGCACTGTTTTTAAGCTTTTCTCCTGCAAGTTTTCCGGATTTTAATTTTACCTGATATCGAATCGTAATTTCCTCATCATACGAAAGGTTCTTCTTTGTCGCAATACGATATCCTGTATCCGTCACATCTATGACGCACTCTTTTGTGATATCTTCTCCGTCAGGGTCTGTGACTTCAATGGTGTTCTCTATAATCTGTACTCCCTCCTTTGAAAGTTTATCCTCAATTACAACGTTTTTTGCAATAGCGTCTTTAACAGTCTGAGATGCCCTGATCTCGTACCGGCACAGATCTCCAACTCCATAAACTGTTCGATTTGTTTTCTTTACGATAGATAATTCAGGCACTGTCTTTTCCATAACAACTGCATAATCATCTCTGCACCGGGCAGCATCCTTGCTGTAGGAAATTGCCGTATTTTTAATCTCACCGGAAATCATTGTTTCAAACCGTACTTGATAAATAACTGTAATATTGTCTTGATCTCCCAGATCTTTTCCGGTTAAAATTCTGAATTGATGACTACTTTCCTCCATTATAATTTCACATTGACTGGTAATGTCTTCACCGTTATATTTTACGCGAACCCCGAAAATTTTCATTTCTTCATTCTCAAATTGATCCTCGATTACAATCTGATGAGCGGTCATTCCTGGATTTTTTTCTGTTATACGAAGCTCATACGTCCCGATTTGACCTTCTTTATATACTTTATGATCCGATGTCTTTTCGATTTTTAAAACCGGCGGCTTTAAAACAACTATATTCTCATCTTGATCTTCGGGTGTGTTTTCGCTTTGTACCACTGCTACATTCTTCACCGCCCCTTCGATCTTTTTCTCAAATAATACCTGATACGATATTTCCAAAATGTCATTTTCTCCAAGATCTTTTCCGGTTTCAACTACAAAATGCTGATCTTTTACATCAATCGTACATTCTTCTGTAATATCTTTTTCATTCATGGAAACCTTAAGATTCAGGATTTTCATGCCGTCTTTCTCGAAGGCATCGGATACTACTACTTTTTTTGCCGTAAGCCCTTCTTTTTTCTGAGTAACCACAAGCTTATAATTACCGGTCTCTCCGACACTGTAAATTTCTTTATCCGAATGTTTTACGATTTGAAGCTGTGGCGCTTTGACTTTTACTGTCTCTATAGCTTCACCTCCTCCGGACGGAATATCCGGATCATCTCGAATTACATCACCGTTTGTGTTCTTAGTTGCCGGAGCCTTTACAATATTTTCGATCACTTTTCCTTCTAATCCGTCACCCTCAACGACCGCCTGATAACTGATCTCAATTTTGTCGGTCAGCAAAAGCTTCTCATAGTCGCCTGTTTTCTTTCCCCAGGACGACTCCATCGCAGGAATACTCTCATTTTTCAATTCTAAAGGAGTCTTAACTTCATAACTTCTTCCGTCCTTTCCAAAGGTAATGCTGCAACTTCCGGTTACATCTTCTCCGTCCGAAAGTACACAAAGTGTTCCCGGAACGATTCGCACCCCTTCTGCTTTTACTTCATCTTTAATTACAAGATCTCTCATAAAAGTTCCCGGGTTCTGATTTGTAAATGTCGCTTGGTAAGAGATAAGATCCCCCTTTTTATACATCTTCTGCGGAGCATCTTTCACGACATCTGTTTTCGGAGAATTAACATAGATCTGCCTCTGATCTTTTGTCTCCATAACTCCTGCCGCCCAGGCAGATGCCTCATTATCAATCAGTGTTCCATTCGCTAAACTGCTTCCCTTTACCGTATACGTAATAACAATTTCATTTTCCACCGGCAGCGCATAATCTCCCTTTGACTTTAGAATCCATCCTTGCTTTTCTTTCTGAATGGTATAATTTTCTTCATTAATCCCTGTCACCTTAACAGAATTCTGATCAAGTTTTACCGTTCCCGGTATTGAGAGATCCTGAATTGTAAAATATGACGTCTTCGCCTTATCATTTTTATTTTTTACGGTAACTTTGTAAGTAATATTATCTTTTGCCTGATATTCATATTGCTGCGTTTCTTTTTTGATAAACAATCCGGGATCGTTTTCATTCTGTTTTGGAAGTTCAATTTCACAAATTGCTTCGTTTGTTGGCATATTTTTCCCATCAATGATGGTTTCAGCACGATTTTTTTCCAAAATAACGGTTTTTGATTCATTATAATGTCCGTGTTCCTGCCATTTTTTCCGTAATTCATCCAACTGCTCTTTTGTTGCATTTTCCGGTATGTTCATACAAACTTTGATATTCAGAACATACTCTCCTCTTTTATAAAATTCTGAATCCGCAGGATTTTTAAGAATTGCTTTTACCTGATTTCCTGTTGTTGAAATATCAAATTCGGTGCTGACATCACTTCCATCCCCATACACTTTCACGTCCAGAATTTTCATACAGGACTCGATCTGATCCCTAAACATAAAATTTTCATAATAATGAGCCTGTGGAATTCCATCTGCAATAGTCTGCCGTACCTCATAGTTCCATTGCTCTGCCAGATGCTCTGCTTTGTAATGCTCTGTTTGTGTTCCATCCGAAGCCACAATCATTTTTTCCGGTGCCGGAGTATCAAACCGCACCATATTCTGTCCCGATCCTATATACTGCTCCTGTCCTGTGGGTGCCTCATTAAGCCGTCTCCCAAAAGTATATTCAAAAGAATCTGATACAAAAGTAAATCCGACACTCGTGAAATCTTCACTGGAATAGTTTTCATCAAAATCCGCATAATAAATACTTGAGGATCCTGACTTTCCGTAACTTAGCTTTGTATTTTTTGAAACGTATTCACCGTGAATGGTATCTGCCTTCATGCCAATGTATTGTCTTGTATCAAGATCCTTTAACGTTATATTACTCTGAATTGTCACCGGAGTATTCGTTCCCGCCTTATAAAAACGGCTCTGCATGGTCATCTCTTCAATTCCCACATAAGCGCATCCGCAAACTCCGGTTCCGATCGCAACATATCCGTCTCTTTGCTGGTATTTTTCAAGGTTTGTCACCGTCATAACCATATCAATCTTTTCCCATCGTCCCTCTTTCCCATCGGACTTGCATTGATAGATCAGAAGATTCGTTTTTCGAATCCGGATTTTTCCTGCTGTATTTTCATCCGTTCGAAACCATGTATACTTTTTCAAAAACTGCGGCATACTGATCTGCGGAGGTTCCTTTGCCTCTGTCCCCTTTTCGATTACTGTCTTCGTCTGTTCTGTAGCCTGAATCTTAAATCCATAAGCAGCATCGACTTTCAGGGCTTTCTTATCATCAAATGATGAAAACTTATGTCTGTCATCGGCCCAACCGCTTCCAATCGGTACTGTATTCTGAATACTCAGCTGTGCAGATGCATTTCTCTGACTTAACAGAGAAAACAACATGGAAAACAGCACAGAAACGGCCATCCAAAACAGTAAAGACCATCTTTTTACTCTCTTCATAGTTCATTCTCCTTGTCCTTTGGCATATGTCTGTCTTTCCTCATTCTCCAACAGACAAATGTCTCATAGCCTCCCGGCTCCCCTCATTCTTATGACAGGCTGCACTCACCTCCATGACCATGCAGAAGTCTCATTATCATATCCTTCTTCGCTCCCTGTTAAAAAAACAGCTCATGGCGGGATATGTCCCCTCGGAATGTGCTGGAAAATGGTCTTATTCAGTTGTCATATTCCCTGGATCATCAATCGAATCGTTAGAATTGGCATAAGAACTTCTTATATGATTTGCATGTAGTCTTAAAATGTATTAATTTCCAATTTTTTCCTATCTTGGTTCTAATATATCACGGAGAAATAAAAAAAGCAACCCATTTTCATGAATTGCTTTTTCTGATCTTAAATTTTAAATTCCTAAAATTTTCTTTACTTCGTCTTCCATAGCTTCTGTATCACATACTGTATCATGAAGGACTGGTGCTGTACGTATTTCTTCAATAGCCTTTGGTACATCTGTTTTTGAAATCTTTTGCAGCTCATCTACCAACTCAAAATCTGTTTTCGCATCATATGCGGGATCAATAGCATTCATAACGCTTCTCGTAAACTTATACGGACTTGCAGTAGACGCAATGACTGTTGGTGTCTGATCGTTTGCTTCTTTTACATATTTATCATAGGCAACTGCCGCAACCGCTGTGTGAGTATCCATCACATAACCTTCTGCCTGATAAACAGACTGAATCTTTTCTGCTGTCTCTTTTTCATCTCCATAAGCGCCGTAGAATTCAGAGAGTTCTTTTTTCATATCCTCTGTGATTGTATAGACACCATCCGCTGTTAATGCTGCCATAAAGTCTGCGCACTGTTTCGGATCATTCCCTGCAATGCGATAGATCAGACGCTCTAAATTGCTGGAAATCAAAATATCCATAGAAGGAGAAGTTGTCACATAGAAATCACGGTTTCTATCATAGGTTCCGCTCTGGAAAAAGTCAAACAGTACTTTATTTTTGTTAGAGGCACAAATAAATTTTCCGATCGGAATTCCCATCTGTTTTGCATAGAAGGATGCGAGAATATTTCCAAAGTTTCCTGTTGGAACTACGACGTTCATAGGCTCTCCCGCTTTCACTGCTCCTGCCTTTAATAAATCTGCATATGCCTTTACATAATAAACAACCTGTGGAACCAAACGTCCGATATTAATTGAATTTGCAGAAGAGAACTGATATCCGTTTTCATTCATAACGGCTGCCAGCTCTTTATTTGAAAACATCTTCTTAACGCCGGTCTGTGCATCATCAAAGTTTCCTTTGATTCCAATGACATATGTATTTTCTCCTTTTTGTGTAACCATCTGTTTTTCCTGAATTGGACTAACTCCGGATTTTGGATAAAATACAATAATCTTTGTTCCCGGTACATCTGCAAACCCGGCCAGAGCCGCTTTTCCGGTGTCTCCGGAAGTTGCAGTTAAAATAACAATCTCATTCTTTACCTCATTCTTTCTGGCAGAAGTTACCAGTAAATGTGGCAGAATGGAGAGTGCCATGTCTTTAAAGGCGATTGTTGCGCCGTGAAACAGTTCCAGATAATATGCATCCCCGATTTTTTTCATTGGTGCAATTTCTTCTGTATCAAACTTACTATCGTAAGCATTTTCAATACATGATTTCAATTCCTCTTCTGTAAAATCTGTGAGAAATTCTTTCATTACTGCATATGCAATTTCCTGGTAAGACATTTTAGTCAAATCTTCCAGTTCTGCCTGAAGTTTCGGAATACAATCAGGTACAAATAATCCTCCGTCACTGGTAAGACCTTTTAAAATCGCTTCAGAAGCAGTGGCTGTTTCTTCTCCATTTCTTGTACTGTGGTATACTAAATTCATCTTTCCCTACCTTTTCTTCTATCTATGTACTGTGTTCTCCGGTAAAACGCCGCCTAAGCGGTGCATATCCTTTTAGTTTTTGATTATAACATATGTTTTTTCCTGCTACAACTGATTTTCGTGCTCTATATCCTATACATTGGCAAAAACCAACATCAAGCGCAATCCCGCAACGAGGGCATCTTCGTCAAAATCAAACTGCCCATGATGATTCGGATAATCTCCCCCTCCTCCTACGAAGGCAAAACACCCGTCAATCTCATCCAGATAATTAGCAAAATCTTCTCCCAGCATCATTGCCGGCACTTTTATAAATTCGGAAGGATCAAAGGTATCCCATGCCTTTTGAAATACCTGATTTACGGCTGTCTCGGAATTAATCAGCGCCGGATGACTGGATGGCTGAAAATCAATAAAAATCTCCGTTTGATACATTTTTTCTGCTGCCTCAGCAATTTCCCTGATCCGCTGATAAATAATTTCCTGCGCTTCCGCCGAAAAAGTACGTACTGTTCCTTCAAGCACTGCTTCACCTGCAATCACATTTCGTCCCGTTCCTGCCGTCATCTTCCCAACGGTTATCACTGCCGGCTCCAGAGGATTCAGACTCCGGCTTACAATCGTTTGCAGATCCATTATCAAAGACGCGGCAGCCACTACAGCATCCACACATTCATGCGGCTTTCCTGCATGTCCTGATTTCCCGGTAATCCGAATAGAAAACCAGTTTGTCGATGCCATTCTTCGCCCGGGCTCCAATGAAATCTTTCCAGCCGGCATTCCTGAAAAAATATGAAGACCGAAAATACGGCTTACATGATCCAGTAATTCCGTCTTTAAAATCATCCTGGCACCTTGTGCAATCTCCTCTGCCGGCTGAAATAAAAATAAAATTCTGCGGTCTAATTCTTCCTCGTGCTGTTTTAAAATTTTTGCTGCCGCCAGCAAAATAGCGCTATGTCCGTCATGGGCGCATGCATGCATATAACCATGATTCAGTGATGCAAAATCAAGCCCTGTCTCTTCTTCGACTTCCAGGGCATCTATGTCTGCCCGAAGTGCAATCGTCTCCTTCTTTCCGCTTCCCACTGCGGCAATCAATCCTGTAGGATCCAGCAGACGATAGGAGATTCCCCATTGTTCCAGATGTTCTCTGATATATTCCATTGTCATCGTTTCATGAAACGCCGTCTCCGGACACTGATGCAGTGCCCGCCGAAACTCAGCCATTTCTTCTTTCATGGCTTTAGCCTCGTAATTAATATCCATCGTTACCTCCTTCTATCTCCCTCTGAAACGACCGATCAAATAAAGAATCAGTCCAATGACCAGAATAGGACCTAAAAACATAAAGAATATTTTAAATAGCAGAAACATAATCACTATAAAAACTACCCCTGCCAAAAAGCATCCTATCTTCAGACTCCGGGAATTTAGTGTATAGATCCTGCTCTTTTTATGAGTTTCCTCCTTCATCTGCTCTGAATTCTGATCATAGTAGGTCTGTTCCGCAAAGACTGTATCCTTCTCCCCTGCATCTGCAATGGTCTTTGCAATCAGCCGCGGATTTCCAAGTTCCTGAAAAATCTCATCTTCTGACTTCCCCATCTCCATCTGGTTACGAATAAAGTTTTCATAATATTGTACATTCTCTCTGACCACATCCGGCGGCACAATTCCCTCCAGTGCCGACTGTAATTCTTCTATAAATTGTCGTTTTGTCATTGCCATCTCCATGCTTTGTTCTATTCTTCCACAGAATAGAAAATTTTTGATTCCTCGATTACATGATATTTATTATTTGCAATTTCTATAATTGTCACTCCACAATTTAACTGTTTCGGAGCATGCCAAAAATCTTTAATTTCTCTCTGATATATGTAAGTCAATATTCCGTGAATCAATGCTCCGTGTGAAAAAACCGCAATATTCTGATATTCTTTTTCATGTGGAAAAATTCTGTCTTTTAAAAATTCCTCTGCTCTTTCCATCACTTCCCTGTGATCTTCACATCCTCCGGTCTTTACAAACTTCTCCGGACAGTCAAAAAATCGCAAAACAGGATCCTTCTCTTCGATCAATTCAGCTTCTAATCTTCCTTCATAACTTCCAAAATCAGCCTCTGCAATCCTTTCATCTTCAAAAAGCGGAACATTTCTCCCGCCTAACACAATCTCCCCCGTTTCTCTTGCTCTCTTAAGAGGACTTGTATAGGCAATGTCAAATGGGATGCCCGACAGTCCCTCTCTGGTAGAAAATGCCAGTTCTCTTCCATATTCATTTAAAGGAATATCAGAACTTCCCTGTATCCGCCTGGCCTTATTCCAATCTGTTTCTCCGTGCCTGATCAAATATAAGTTCAAACTATTTTACCTCCGTTTTTATGACATTATACCATAATTTTTAACGAATTATGAAAAAACTATGGTATTTTTATCGAACTTTGCTATACTATGGGTATAGTATGTAAAAAAAGCTTGATTGGAGAAAAGTATATGAACATTCATGTTGGAGATGAAATCGAACTGACAGAACAAGTGGTACAGGAAAATACCGCAGAAAAATGGGGAAGTGGAAGTCTTCCCGTGTACGCAACCCCTGCGATGATCTCTCTCATTGAACAGGCCGCAGTAAACCTTCTTGCCGGTAAGCTGGATGACGGCATGACAACCGTAGGAACTAATCTGAATATCGCACATGTTTCTGCGACTCCGATTGGAGGAACGATCAAATGCCACTGCACCTTAACTGAGATCGACCGCAAACGTCTTGTATTTCATGTAGAGGTTACGGATAATAAAGGACGTGTGGGAATCGGTACCCATGAACGATTTATTGTTACATCTGAACCGTTTATGGAAAAAGCTGAAAAGAAGCTAAATAAAATTTAACACTTTCGCCTCAAAAACAAGAGGAAGATGACACCTTCATATCATCTTCCTCTTGTTTTTTATGGATTATTTTTTATCGATGGGTTCCTTTTAAAATCGGTGAAATTCTTTTATAAATAAAAAATGTAATGACTACACTGCACATTCCTTTTACAAAAGTAAACGGCATATTAAACCAGATTAATGCATCCCACAAACCTGATACGTTTTTATTGATTGCCTGATAGGCACTGATAATTGCTTCCATTGGCATAAAATTCGTATAAACCGGATACACAATAAAGTAGTTGGAAAATACGCTGATTACAGCCATCAGTACAGCTCCAAGCAATGCTCCGAGCAGCGCTCTCTTTTGTGTCTTTTTCTTCTTATACATTAAGCCTGCCGGCAATACAAAGCATACTCCAAGAATAAAGTTTGAAAGTTCTCCAACGCCTCCGGTTTGTGTGTGAAGAAGATTAATTGCGTTTTTAATAAAGCATACCGCAATTCCGGATACCGGACCCATAGAAAATGCCGCCAGCAATGCCGGAAGTTCCGAAAAATCAAATTTGATAAACGGTGGTATTAACATCGGGATCGGGAATTCTAAAAACATCAGGATCGTTGCCAACGCTCCCAACATTCCCGTCATCGCAATCGTTCTTACATTCACTCTGCTTGTTTTCATTGTCATTGTTTCTCCTGCCATAATAAATATTCTCCTTTTTATTTGATGATGCCAGCGGCAAAAGGTGCTTAACCTTCCCTGACATATTTATTTTGAGAACAAAAAAAGTTCTCAAAAAATGAAAAAGACCTATCGCTTTCCAAAAACGACAGGGCCCCAAACTTAGATGGTACACTCGCACCACCTGCTACTTCTTTCATCCAGACTATACTGTTGGTTCGGGATTCCAACCCGATCGACTTATCCTCAGTGAGGTGTCACCGCCAGTCGAGAATTGATATCATAGGATATCTCACTCTGCCCTGAAGCTGGAGAATTTCTATTCTCTACTTCAATATTCAATTTGACAGAAAATGAAAGTGTTTTCTGTTTATGATCCTATTATATGCCTTCTTCCTTTCTTTGTAAAGTCATATTTTACATGAAAGCGTTAAAATCTTCTTACATTCCTTTCTTTACACCAACATTATAATTTGTTAAACTATAGAAAACTACATGCTTTACTTGTATGAATATAAAGGAGAGATAAAACTATGGGAATGCAAAGAATTGCCAAAATGCCTTCTCCAGAGGAATTACGGGAAGAATTTCCACTGAGTGAAGACGCAAAAAAGATAAAAGAACAAAGGGATCTTGAAATCCGCAATATTTTTACCGGAAAATCCGACAAATTTATTGTTATCATCGGTCCTTGTTCTGCTGATAATGAAACCGCTGTTATGGATTATCTGGGACGTCTTGCCAGAGTTCAGAAAGATCTTTCTGACAAACTCTTAATTATTCCCCGTATCTATACAAACAAACCTCGTACCACCGGTGACGGATACAAGGGTATGATTCATCAGCCTGATCCTGAGAAAGCACCTGATATGGCAAGCGGTCTGCGTTCCGTACGAAAACTTCATATGGATGCTCTGGAAGAATTTCATATGCCTGCCGCAGATGAGATGCTCTATCCGGGAAACTGGCCATATATGGAAGATATTCTGTCCTATGTTGCTGTAGGTGCACGTTCTGTTGAAAACCAGCAGCATCGTCTCACTGTCAGCGGATTCGACATCCCTGCCGGCATGAAGAATCCAACCGGAGGAGACCTTACTGTTATGATGAATTCCATTACAGCCGGTCAGCATAAACATGATTTTATCGCCAATGGGTATGAAGTAAAAACCGATGGAAATCCATTGACTCATGCGATTCTCCGTGGTTCTGTCAATCGACACGGAAATAATATTCCGAATTACCACTATGAGGATCTGACCCGCGTTGCATATATGTATGAGAAATTCCAGCTGCAGAATCCTGCCGTAATTGTAGATGCAAACCATTCCAACTCCGGAAAACAATGGGATCAGCAGCCTCGTATTGTACAGGAAGTTCTCCACAGCAGAAGCTTCCTTCCGGAAATCCGCTCTCTCGTAAAAGGAATTATGATCGAAAGTTACATTGAAGACGGAAGTCAATCCATTGGAAATGGTGTATACGGACAATCTATCACGGATCCTTGTCTGGGCTGGGATAAGTCCGCTGCATTGCTTTACCGAATGGCTGACTATGTATAGGATTACTTCAATATTTTAAGAATTCCTGACATAATACTTGGATTCACAAAACTTTCCATAATACATCCAAGTACCAAAAACAAAATTTCGAATTGAACACTGTAATTACAAAGGAAGGAAGATTTTTCATAATATAATCTTTCTTCCTTTTTATTATCCCGAAAATTCCTCCGAAACATTAAAGTTCCGGAAATACCATAACATAAAAAGTGAGGAAAAAAACTAAACATTACCAGAATCAGCCCTTTCATCCCGGTTTGAATTACCTGAAGAGATAGAATTGATCCTAAAAAGAATGCCATGCAGAACATTCCTCCATACAGAAAGACTAATGGCTGCAAAAGATATCCCGCAAGAAATGCAATCCCATACTGTTTCCCGCGTTTGAATAATATGTAAGGAAACAGGCTGGCACTGGAAACGTAAAGGTCTTTATTGCTAAGAACCAGAGAATCCATCTGTCCCCCATAAGCTAAATAATCTTTGTATACAAAATTAGTGAAAATACTCCCTAAAATCAAGCCACTCATCACAAACAGTCCGGTAAAAAATTTTTTTCGATCCAAAGTATGCTCCTCTTTGATATTTTCTTATATTTGCCCATATTTGATATATCTTATGCACCGCTTGTCTTATTTATTCATCCTTTCTGCTTATACTTGCTGATATATCCTAAAATACCTGAAATTGTTTTTGCATCAATGATTTTTCCATCAAAGATCATCTGTCTGGCTTCCTCCAGTGTATACTCCTTTACGTCAATGAATTCATTTTCATCCAGGTGCTGTTTTGAAGGCTGCAGATCAGTTGCCACATAAATCGGTATCTTTTCATCACAAAAACCAATCGCCGTAATAATGGTCATCAAATGTTCCATTTTGCCGGCACGATATCCGGTCTCCTCTTCAATTTCTCTCGTCACACAATCAAGTCCTGTCTCACCAGGTTCTATTCCTCCTGCAGGAATTTCCAAAGTATCACAATCCAATGCGTTTCGGTACTGCTTTACAAGAAGGATCGTTTCCCTCTCTGTTATCGGAACAACCGCCGCCGCTCCCTTATGCTTTACCAGATCCCATGTGACAACCTTCCCGCTCGGAAGCTTTACAACATCCTCATAAAATCCAACAACCTTTCCCTGATGAACTAACTTCTGACAAATTTTTTCATATCCACACATAAAAATACCTCCTGCTTTTTACTTACCTTGCCACTTAGAAAGCAAAAAGCGATAGATTTCTCTATCGCTTTTTGCTATTTCGCATAATCTACAACTCGTGATTCTCTGATCACATTGACCTTGATCTGTCCAGGATAATCCAGGTTCTCTTCTACCTGATTAGAAATATCCCTTGCCAGTAAAATCATATCATCGTCACTAATCTGTTCAGGAACTACCATCACACGAATTTCCCGACCTGCCTGAATTGCAAAAGTTTTATCAACACCTTGAAATGAATCTGCGATCTCTTCCAACTGTTTTAATCTTGTTGTATAACTCTCCAGCGTCTCGCTTCTGGCGCCAGGACGTGCTGCTGAAATTGCATCTGCAGCCTGTACAATACACGCAATCAATGATTCCGGCTCAACATCTCCATGATGTGACTCCACAGCATTGATTATCACTGGATTCTCCTTATACTTTTTACATAAATTAACACCAAGTTCTACATGAGAACCTTCTACTTCATGATCGATCGCTTTTCCTATATCATGAAGCAATCCTGCTCGTTTCGCAAGTCTTACATCAACTCCGACTTCTGCTGCCAGCAGTCCGGAAAGCTGTGCAACTTCCATAGAATGCTTCAGGGCATTCTGTCCATAACTTGTTCTGAACTTCATTCTTCCCAGAAGTCTTACAAGTTCCGGATGAATTCCATGGACACCAAGCTCCAGTGTGGCAGCTTCGCCTTCCTCACGCATCATGGTTTCTACTTCTTTTGTTGCTTTCTCAACCATCTCTTCAATGCGCGCCGGATGGATTCTTCCGTCAACAATAAGTTTTTCCAATGCGATTCTTGCAATCTCTCTGCGCACCGGATTAAAACTTGACAGAACAACTGCTTCCGGTGTGTCGTCAATGATTAATTCAACTCCGGTAATGTTTTCAATGGAACGAATATTACGACCTTCACGACCGATAATTCTTCCCTTCATCTCATCGTTCGGAAGCTGCACAAGAGAAATCGTTGTCTCAGCCACATGGTCTACCGCACACTTCTGAATGGCAGTTACCACATACTCTTTGGCTCTCTTTCTTGCATCTTCCTTCGCTCTTGTCTCCATCTCTTTGACATACATTGCTGTCTCATGCTTTACATCTTCTTTTACTGCTGATAATAATTGTTCTTTTGCCTGATCAGAGGTCAAACCGGAAATTCTCTCCAGTTCCTGTAGATGTTTTGATTGCAGTTCCTGCAGCTGAGCTTTCTCCGCCTCAATATGCTTCTCACGCGCTGTCAAAGATTGTTCTTTTCGCTCCAGAGCTGTTGATTTCTTCTCAACAGTCTCCTCTTTAGAAAGAACTCTCTGCTCATACTTCTGCAGCTCTGCCCTGCGTTCCTTTGTCTCTTTTTCAAAGTCATGTCTCGCCTTTATAGTTTCTTCTTTTACTTCCAAAGAAGCTTCGCGCTTTTTCGCGTCTGCTGCTTTGATTGCTCCATCTATAATCTCTCTGGCTTTATCTTCTGCATTCCCTATGGTAATCTCCATTGCTTTTTTGCTTCTCTGATTGGCAACATAAGCAGATACCGGAATTGCAATGACCAAAGTTGCGATAATGGCTATCACTATACCAAAATCCACAGGTCTCCTCCTTATTCAATTTTTTGTGTTTTTACACTCCTTTAATTTTATATGTTTTTTACTCAAAAGTCAAGAAAGGGATACCTCTTCTGTCCGAATCATCATTGCTGTTTTGGCAGCTATGAAAAGTCCGCCTCCAAAATCTACTTTTTCTCCTGTAATCAGATCCACCCCTGTTCCTGCCTGGGCATCAAAATGAGCCGTAAATTCATTTTCTGAACAATTCATTGCAAATATAATTCGATCATCTGCAGTCTTTCTCTGAAAAACCAGTACATCCGGCATAATTGCCAGCTGAAGATAGTCTCCATATTTTAATGCAGGGCTGTTTTTGCGAATCTGGGCAAGCCTGGAAATATATTCTGTTAATTCCGTCTCTTTCAAATCCTCCGGATGAATTCTTGGACGAAGGCTATCGTCACTTCCCTGTTCCTTCTTTCCTTCCATTCCCCATTCACTTCCATAATAGATCCCCGGAATTCCCGGCATAGCAAACTCCATAGCATAAATCAGTGGCAGATGCTCAGAATCTTCAAGCTGGGTTGCAATCCTCTCTACATCATGATTATCTACAAAATTGTACAATGGAAGCCCTTTGTACAAAGTCCACTCTTCCGGTCCAAACTGACGGTTGAGAGAATATCCGATCTCATGCATATTGTGAGTATTAAAGCTGGAATATAATCCCTTATAGCACTCATAATTGGTGACAGAATCCAACATCTCAGGATTTACCAGCTGCGTATAATCTCCATGAAGCATTTCCCCAATCATCAGAAATTCCGGATTTTTGCCACGAACAAAATCCACAAGACATTTCATAAAATTCCGATTCAGCATATAGGCAACATCCAGACGCAATCCATCAATTCCGAATTCATCGATCCACATTCCCACAGCATCCAGCAAATGTCTCCTGACCTCTCCATTATCCAGATTTAATTTTACCAATTCATAATGCCCTTCCCATCCCTCATACCAGAAATCGTCATTATAGGAATCATTTCCGTCAAAATTGATATAAAACCAGTCTTTGTATGGCGAATCCCATTTCTTCTCCAGAACATCCTTAAAAGCCCAGAATTCACGTCCTACATGATTAAAGACACCATCTAAAATTACACAAATTCCTTCTTCTTTCAGTGCGACACATGCTTCTTTAAAATCTTCATTGGTTCCCAGACGTTCATCGATCATCCGAAAATCTTTTGTATCATATCCATGACTCGTAGAAGAAAACACCGGTGAAAAATAAACTGCGTTAGTTCCGAGCTTTTTCATATGTGGAATCCATTTTTTCACTTCTAAAATTCCCTCAGATACCTCCCCGTCACAAAACGCTCTCAATGGGAAAATCTGATAAATCATTAACTCATTCATTTTCATAATTTTAGTTCCTTTCTATTCCGTATTTTTTAATGATTCGACCATGTCGATGCTGCGAAGCTGAAAATACATCAGTACATTGACAAAAACCGCAAATCCAATCGTCAATAAAATACTGTAGATATAGCTGGAAAAATTAATATTTCTTCCGAACATAATCAAGTCTACCTCTGTTGTGAAAATAACATACCTGTGCAAAACAGTGCCCATCACAGCTCCTGCAATGATTCCAAAAATTGTGAGCAGGATATTCTCTCTGCATACATAGGCATTTACCTCTCCATCATAAAATCCAAGAACTTTGATAGTCGCAAGTTCCATCCTTCGCTCGGAAATATTGATGTTATTTAAATTATATAACACAACAAATGCTAACAGCCCTGCAGAAACAATTAATACTACTACAACAATATTTAAATTATCTACCATATCCGACATTGTCTCTGCCTCATCTGCGGAGAAAGCCACGGACGCAGCTTCTTTTCTGGAAAGAACTTCCTTTCCGATCTGATCCTGATTCTGCGGAACATTCTGATTTTGAATACAATAAATTCCGCTGGATTGTGCCTCCTCTCCATATAATTTTTCATACAGAGACTTTGTCATATAAACTTTATGAAGCATATAATTTTCTGTAACTGCACGGATCTCCACAGTTACGGTTTTTCCGCCAGGTTCCCTGATTTGAATTTGATCCCTCTGTGCAACATCCAACAGTGTTGCAGCCTTTTCTGTCAGAATCACACCCTGATCATCCATTTTGTAAGACTGCCCGCTGACTCTGTCTTTTAAAGTAATATACTTTGAAAATTTTTTCTGCGACATCGGAACAATTCTTGTGGCTTCTTGTTCTTCGTCATTGGCTGAAATTGTAACTGTCGCTTCCTTCACTTCCATAAAATCTTGAATTTCTTTTTTTTCGGATATCCAGTTTTTCAGATTCTCTTTATCTTCCTCTGCGGCTCCATCTTTATAGGATACCGAGAAGTCATATGTGAGGATCTTTTCATACTGATTTTCCGAAATTGCCGAAATGGAATCTTTGATTCCAAATCCCACCAGAAGAAGCGACATACATCCGCCAATCCCAAAGATTGTCATAAAAAATCGTTTCTTATATCGGAACAGGTTCCGCATGGTTGCTTTCCAGATAAAATTCATTCGCCGCCAAAGAAAACCAATACGTTCCAATAAAATACGTTTTCCCTCTTTGGGTGCCGTAGGACGCATAAGCTTCGCCGGCTTTTCCCGGAGTTCTTTATAACATGCCGATAACACCGCTGCCACGACAACACCCACCGCAAGAAAGGCCGCCATAAAGGAATATTCAATATCCAGAGGTGTCTGAACCTCTCCAAGCCCTACATACATCATTTTATAAGCAGTAATAATAATCCAGGGCAGTAATTTTTCCCCGATAACCGCCCCCAGAACACTTCCTGAGACAGTTGCGGCCAGAGCATAGCTTACATATTTTACGGCAATATGAAATCCACTGTATCCAAGCGCCTTAAAAATACCAATCTGAGTTCTCTGTTCTTCCACCATCCTGGTCATGGCAGTAAGGCTGACCAACGCGGCAACCAGAAAGAAAATCACAGGAACTACCTGGCTTAGTGCGGCAATTCGCTTGGCTTCCTCACCGTACTCCACATAAGATTGTGTCTTTTCTCGATTTAAAATATACCATTTCCCCGCTTTTAAATCTTCGACCTCTTTCCTGGCTTCTTTTATCTTTTCCTGTCCGCTGTTTAACTTCCTCATGGCTGCTGCCTTCGATGTTTTGAAAGCTTTTTGTCCGCTCTTCCATTCTTTTTGTGCCGCCCGAATCTCTTTTTTTCCCTCTGCAAGCTGCTTTTTCCCGGAAGCCAACTGCTCCTCTGATTGTTTTAGTGTTCTTTTCGCTTCTTTTAGCTCTTTTTCTTTGGATTGAATGCTTTTTTGAGACGCGGTAAGTTTTTTTCTTGCCGTTCTCAGTTCCTTCTTTCCCGCTGAAATCTTTGCCCTGGAAGAAGCAATCTGTGCTCTTCCGGAAGAAATTTGCTTTTTGGCGGTCAGAAATTTACTCTTCTCCTGACTTAATTTTTGTTTTCCTTCTAAAACCTGTTTTTTCCCGGATTCTAACTGCTTTTTAAGATTCTGAACCGTCGGATGATCTGCTCCAAGACTTTGTTCATAAATCTTAATTTGCTCCTCCAACTCTTTTAGCTTTTTTTCCTGTCCTAAAAGCTTCTCTTCGGAATCCTGAAGCTTTGCTTCTGCAGCTTTTATTTCCTTTTCCGAAGCATCCAGCTGCTTTTCACTCTTCTTAAGTGTTTCCTCGGAAGCTTTCAGTTTCTTTCCCTGAGAGGTAATCTTCTTCCCGGAAGATGCTATCTGCTTTTTTGCATCTGCAATCTGACGCTTCCCGGTTTCATATTGGTTCTTTCCGGCTGTCAGAGCTCTTTCTCCCTCTTCCAGCTGGTCTTCATTTTCCTGAAGTTCCTTTTCTGCCTTCTCTATTTTCTTCTTTGATGCCTGCAATTTCTTTTCTGCACGTTCCAGTTTATTCAGAGCTTTTTTCCGCTCTTTTTGATATCTGGATTCCTGCGTTTTAATTTTATCCTCTGCCTCTTTCTTTATCTGGATGAAATGTTCTGCATTTTGATCCTTTTGAATCTGTTTCAGTTGTTTTTCTAACTCGGAAACTTTCTGATTATAAGCGCTCTCATAAGCTCTCTCATCTTTTGCACCTTTCGCCGTAATATAAATCTCGGTATAAATATCAGAGAGAAATTCTTCTCTGGAAACAACCAAAAATCCGTTAATCGTTCCACTGCCGATATCAGTACTCCCTCTGGATCTGGACAAATATTCAGAAGATCTTCCAATTCCTGTGACTGTATACTCTGTGTCTTTTAAGGTATCAGTAAGAGCCTCTTCCTTCCCGGAAGAAAGAGTTATCACATCCCCGATTTCAATATGGTGTTCTTCGGCAAACATCTCATCCACCAGACACTCTTTTCTGGATTTTGGCAGTCTCCCTTTCACCACATCCATCTGATTTAACTGCTCTGTCTGTGATTTTACCTGCACCGCATATTCATCAAGATTTCCCTTCTTCCGGCATATTGCATCCACAGAATAACCGCCCTCTGCACCTGCCGTTTCTGTCAGTTCTTTCACTGCCTTCAGATTATCTTCTGACAGGCCCATAGTACCCACCAGTTTTATGTCCATAAGACAGCTCTGATCAAATTGACGGTCAGCTGTAATATACATATCTTTTTCCGTTACACGAATCCCCGAAAAAAAAGCGACTCCCAGAATGACAATAAAAAAAATCGACAAAAATCTTGGAAGTGTTCTGCTGATTGTCCGATATATATCTTTATGCAGTGCTGTTTTTTTCATATGCATCTCCTACCATTCAATCATATCCACCGGCTGGGGATTGTCGTTCACCGTTATCTTACTGACCTTTCCGTTTTTTACTTCAATGACCCGGTCTGCCATCGGCGCAATCGCAAGATTGTGCGTGATCACAACTACCGTTTTTCCTTTGTTTCTGCACGTATCCTGCAGCAGCTTTAAAATGGACTTTCCTGTCTGATAATCTAGGGCTCCGGTAGGCTCATCGCATAACAGTAATTTCGGATTCTTAGCCAACGCCCGCGCAATAGATACTCTCTGCTGCTCTCCTCCGGATAACTGTGCCGGGAAATTATCCAAACGATGTCCAAGCCCAACATCCCTGAGCACTTCATCAGCGTTTAAAGGATCTTTGCTGATTTGCAGTGCCAGTTCTACATTCTCTCTGGCTGTCAAATTGGGCACCAGATTGTAAAATTGAAATACAAATCCAATTTCATCTCTTCGATATTTGGTCAGCTGCCTTTTATTCCATTTTGAAATATCTTCTCCATCGACAAAAACAGCGCCACTGGTCGCAGTATCCATACCTCCCAAAATGTTCAATACAGTTGTTTTTCCTGCTCCGCTGGCGCCGATAATCAAGGCAAATTCTCCCCGTTCCACCGTAAAATCAATTCCATCTACGGCTTTGGTTACGACTTCCCCTGACTGATATATTTTTTTTACATTTTCTAACCGAATCAACTCCATATGGCATTCTCCTTATAAGAGAATTTTACCATAAAATAATACCAGGGTCAAAAGATCTAAATGCCCTTTGACCCCAATATTAATTCTGTCCGCTATCCTTAACGGAACTGGTTGATTTCTTCCTGATATTCATATCCGATGGAACGAAGTTTTTCTTCCAGTTCCTCTCTGTCAACTCCCAGATCTTCACATAATTTTTTAAGATCTAAATTATAATCCCGAAGTCTGGTATTGATATAACTTAATAACATGACCGGTTCCTTTGGCAGCATAAGCTCCTCCTAGAAAATACTTTGCAGTGAATTCAATGAAGAACCTGCACTGTTTAATAAGGATGAGAATACGAATTCTTTCAGTACGAAATAGCTGACAAACGTTGTGACAAGCATTGTAATCAAAGCAACGTATGCCACTGCATCTTTTTTCACGCCCGGATAACTCATCATCGCAGATACAAAATAAATAAATCCTAATACTGCTCCAACAGCAATTGAAAGAATTGAAAAGCTATATAATCCTAAAACTAATCCAAGGATTGCAAGTATCCATCCTATAGAAGAACCAAGCCCTTTGAATCCTGCAATCTGACAGCTCTGCAGCCAATTCATCTGTGCATGCCCCATTGTTTTCATAAGTCCTAAAACCAGACCTGAAACTACCAAAGAGGCAATCAGCGTAATAATGATTCCGTACATCAGAAAACCTCCTGCTGAAGGTCCCTGAGATGCAGCAGCTGAAGTTCCGGTAAAACTTGAAATTCCTGACATTGTTGCAGAAATCACTTTGCTGACGAGCATATACAGATAAAGTCCTGCAAGAACAGCCTCAACTCCCATCATAATTAACCCGACTTTACTTGTCTCATCCTGCACAGATTCAGTCACTCCGCTGGAAGGACGTTTGATCATATCAAGAATAGCGCTTAAAAAATTCTTTGCAGCTGCTGTCACATCCTGTTTTTCTTCTGTTGTTTCCTCTTCATAATACTGAACTTCCTCTTCCTGTGGCTGCTCGTATGTAACCTGTTCTTCCTGTACTGTTTCTTCAGTCAGAGTACATGGACAAGGCTGACCATCTACTAATTTTCTTCCACATTTTGTACAAAAGTTTGCCATAATTTTTTCCTCTTTTCTTTTATTTAGTAATAATAATATGAAACAGAATCGATTACCCATTTGCCATTCTGTTTAATCATCTTTGCAACACCGCTGATTGTGCATGTTTGCTTTTGATAACTTCCTGACCATGTTTTATACTGATAATCTCTGGTTCCGGAAACAGAAACCGGAATTCCTTCTGCAAAAGTATAATAACTGGATGTTGAAGACACTGCTTCACATTTTGTTATATTAACACTGCCAAGACTCTTTGCATCTGAACCGGAATAATAAGTATAACGGCACAAACTTGTTCCGTAAATACTTGCTTTCTGCTCAGAACTGAAATATGAATTCAGACTGCTGGTTCCGCTGTTTTTGATTCTTGCTTCTGTAATTGCCGGAAGATATCCTCTCAGCGCCTGCGCAGCATCGCTTTTTGATTTGCTGGAATACTTAATCTGACTAACCAGATCATTGCTCTTGGTATCAAAAGAATAACTGTCTTTTTCAAATAAACCGTCTGCTCCTTCAAATGTTACCTTATGGGTTCCTGAAAACATTCTGGTGTAGTAAGAAGTTCCTGTTGTATCACTTGGTGCCTTTGCTTTGATACCATCAATTTTCATAGTAATTCCACTCACATTCGGCACTCTGACAGATGTTGTCATTACCCCGCTGTCAACTACTCCTGTCACCTCATATTTGTCAAAGAACAGAAAATTCTTTTTCGATGATTTTGCTACATTAATAATAACATAATCAGATCCTTTTTTTGCTCTGTATACATAAGGCGCTGCCGTACTGCCGCTGTATGATGCGCTGGTCTGTCCTCCAGTCGGTGCTGTCAGCGTTTCCACCTTACTTTGATCCATTGTCTTCTCAAAAGCATCTTCATTGATGAAAGTGTCCTCATCAAAATTATACAGATCGTAAATCTTCGTCCATTCTTTATTATTATAATCTTCTACAAACTGATTAGCCGCAGATTCCGGACTGCTGCTTCTGCTTCCGAAATAATAAAAGACTCCCACTAACACAGCCAAAACTGCGACCTGAATTGCTATAATTTTTTTGGCTCTCGGACTCATTCCATTGGATTTTGGCTTACTCTGTGTCCGTTGCTTTGGTGCTGCCTGTTTTACTGCTTTCTTCTCAGGTGCTGCTTTTTTCGGCGGTTCTTTTTTGACTTCCTCCTTCAAAGGTTCTGTCTGATCATCTAATGTAACTTTCGCTCCGCATTCTCCGCAGAACATATCGCCATCTTTCACTTCTTTTCCACAATTAGGGCAAAACATTTTTCTTCTCTCCTCTCTATCTAGCGCCTCGTTTTTTTAATTCAGATGCCAACACATCTACATTCTTCTTCTCATAGGTATTTAAAGAAATACTCTCCTGGTCATCAACAGTTCCTCGATACCATTTTTTCTTTTCAAAACGCTCTTTGTTTTCTTTCTTTGTAAATTTCAATCCATGCCTTGCATAGATCTCATTAATCGCGTATTGAAGTTCTGTAGTTGTCAACTTTGATAAGCCAGATGAACTGATATAAGACGTATCCGAATCAGGAAACAAATATCCATCTGCTGCATCCATGACACTCTTACTCGATGTCTGTTCCTCTGTTGTTTCCGGCAACGGTTCCGTATTCTCTGTCGATTCCGTATCTATTGCCGGTTCCATCGCAAGATCTTCTGTCGAACCTTCGTCAATCTCCTCCTGTGCTGTCGAAGTATCTAACTCATCAGATGACTCTTCCTCCTGAACTGCCTCCTTAAGAGAATCATCTGCTGTTGAATTATCGCGATTCTTCATAAACATAAATCCAAAGATCACAGCTACAACCACGATAACTGCGGCCAGGCCAAAGATAACCTGCCTTTCGCTTTTTTTCATTCCTTTCCTCCTTCTCTTTGGTAATATCTATCAATACCGTCTGCTATACCTTCTGCAAGATGGGCTTGATACCTACCGCTGCATAATTTCTGATCTTCCTCCGGATTGGACATAAATCCCATTTCCACAATTGTTACCGGAATCTTACTCCAGTTAATTCCCGTCATCTGATCAGTCTTTATGATTCCCCGGTTCTTTGCACCGGTTCTGCTGCACAGTCCGCTTCCGACATCTTTCGCAAGACAAATACTTTTTTCTGCAATTTCCTTACAGTATGGATTCGTCTCTGAAGGACACATCGTCAACGCTCCATATGCTGAGGAGCTGTCAGCGCTGTTACAATGAATCCGGATAAAGATACCGGAATCACTCTCATTTGCCATTAAAGATCTCTCTTTGTTACTCAGTGAAACATTATTTGTTTCCCGAATCATATAAACATCATATCCTCTGGCAATTAACATTTTTTTCAACTTCAATGAAACTTCAAGATTTACCTGATATTCAGGAATTCCTGTGACAACGCCTTCCGTACCGGAAGATACCATCGGTTTTGTCACAGATGATCCCGGCCCTATCGACTCTTCTTTTGTCATCTGTTCTTTCTGATGTCCTGCATCAATTGCAATCTTAATTTTCTTTTCCTTAATCTTTTCTTCTGTAAGAATCTCCTTTTTCTGTGTGGCTGTTGTCTTTTGTGATGTCTTTTCTTTAATAATCTCCGTACGTTTCTCCGTAGAATCTTCTTTCCATTGAACGGTCCCATCGTCTTCGCACCCGCAAAAGCAAAAACAGCACATCAAAAACAGCGCACTTACCAGACATAACTTTTTCATTTTCCATCCTCTCTAACTTTTCCCCGGAATCTCTGTACCGTTTTTCTTACAGAGCGACAACCGTCAGTTCTCCAGTAACAGAATCCATCACATATCCGGAAATTTTAACATCCTTCGGTATTAACGGATGTTTCCTGAGCAGTTCTACGGAGTCTTCCACAGACCACTCTACACAATCAAATCCTTCCAGCCAGGTGTCAAAGTCAACACCACAATGCCGAATTAACTCAATCTTTTCTTCATCAATACCCCTCTCCATCATGTGTTGAATCATCATCTCACTATTGATATGCCCTACTCCACAGTCTGTATGACCAATTACCATCACTTCTTCAATTCCCAGTTCAAAAATTCCGACTAAAATGCTTCGGACCACACTTCCAAAAGCATGGCTCACAACTCCTCCCGCATTCTTGATAATCTTTACATCACCGTTTTTAATTCCCAGTGCCGCGGGAAGTAATTGTGTAAGACGCGTATCCATACATGTTAAAATGGCTATTTTTTTATCCGGATACTTGCTTGTTTTGTACTGTTCGTATTCTTTTTGCTCCACAAACTTCCTGTTATACTCTAAAATCTCTTCAATCATCTGTCTCTCCTTCTGTCATTTCTGTGTACATATATCTGCCATACTTCCATTACATGCCTTCAAATAATCTTCGGTTGTCAATTCTACCTGAATTCCGTTCTTTCCTCCACTGACAATAATCTTATCCTGTTCGGACGCACTCTGATCAAGAACTGTCTGGTAATCTTTTTTCATCCCGATCGCTGTGCAGCCTCCACGAATATATCCGGTAATCTTATTAATATCTTTCACATGAATCATCTCTACGGACTTCTCTCCCACAGATTTTGCAGCCTTCTTAAGGTCCAGTTCCCTGTGGATGGGAATTACAAATACGAAGTATTCTCTGCTTTTTCCAACTGTTACCAATGTTTTGAACACCCTCTCATAGGGTTCGTGAAGCATATCCGCGATTGCAATTCCATCAATAAATTCTTTACATTCGTAACGATGTACTTCATAAGAAATTTTTTTTCGTTCCAAAATACGCATCGCATTGGTTTTCGGCTCTTTTTTTGCCAAGTTTTTGTCCTCCTTGTGCAGTATTCTCTATCTGGCAAATAATCCATAGATCATTGAAACATAGCAGGCAAAATCTCCAATCCTTTTTCTTTGATTTCCAAGCTGTTCTCTCCACATTGCCTTGCATCCGTTCGATCTTGAAACCTCCGCCAGAACATCCAGTGAATGAATCACGCTGTCATGCATAACGGTGCGTTCATCATTACTGCGTTCCGTTTTTGGCGTTATTTTCCAATGGCTTCGAAGGTTTCCATAATCAACCATTGCCATAAGGGCACGATCCCAGGCTTTTTCATAAGCTTCATCTTCTGGCTGTGCCTCCAAAAGCAGTGCCTCATAAATTTCCATTGCCTCAGAAAAATCCAAAAAATTCGGCAAATTCAAATAATTATGATATATAAAATCCTTTTGCATAGAAACCTCCTTCACAACTGATTAATCCCATTTACATTATCTTTATTATAACATAGGATATCCCTATTATGCACCATATTTCTTAGTCTGAATATATTACATTAAAAGATTTCTGGAAGGTTTTTATGCCGGAAACACCTCAAAATGATCAAATCGATCAGGGGCAACTGAAAGTACAGGTAAATTCCGCTCTTGCATCTGCCCCTATTACCGATGCCACTATAGAAATTTCCTATACCGGTGACCCTGATTCTGTACTTGAACAAATCAAAACAAATGAAAACGGCCAGACTGAAATCATCGATCTTCCTGCACCTCCTTTGGAGTATAGTATGTCCCCCGGTGATAACCAGCCCTATGCAGAATATACGCTTCGAATTACTGCTCCGGATTATGAGACAGTCACCATTGCCGGCGCTCAAATTCTATCGACTGCCCAGGGACTGCAAAACATTCAGATGATTCCCTTAGAAACAGCTCAGGCGCCGGCAGAAGCGCCATTTGTAATCGGTCCGCATACTCTGTGGGGAAACTATCCGCCCAAAATTGCCGAGGCGGAAATTAAGCCTGTGGATGAGACCGGTGAAATTGTATTAAGCCGGGTTGTTATTCCTGAGTATGTCATTGTACATGACGGTTCTGTCGGTGATACGACTGCAAAAAATTACTATGTGCGTTATAAAGACTATATTAAAAATGTTGCCGCCTGCGAAATTTATTCTACCTGGCCGCGGTCAACTCTTGAAGCTAATATACTTGCCATTATGTCGTTTAGCTTAAATCGTGTTTATACGGAATGGTATCGGAATAAAGGTTACGATTTTACAATTACCTCTTCTACTGCCTACGACCATAAATGGATGAACAATAAAACAACCTACGACTCCATTAATCAGATCGTAGATGAAATTTTTGCAGATTACCTGTCCAGACCTAACGTCCGGCAGCCTATTTTAACACAATATTGCGACGGGAAAAGGGTCTCTTGTCCTGAGTGGATGACCCAGTTGCAAGAACCTATGTAGTAAAAAGCACCCGGAAAAAGGGCGTT
>OBYP01000098.1_pt1 | contig 111952 bp, 103 predicted proteins | sample 1501461 | NCBI WGS metagenome assembly OBYP01 (sample SAMEA2580201, study PRJEB22360) | human gut metagenome | biome: human gut; feature: human-associated habitat; material: faeces | place: Denmark | collected 2008/2010 | reverse complement strand
TTACTATACATCATCTCAAAAATATATAGCAGAAATTTAATTTATTCTATACTAGTATTTTTATCACAATAATCATATAGCAACAGATGAGTCAACTATATTTTTCAGCCAATCAATTATAATTCTTTCGGGTCATCAACACTACATCTTCTACACATGTAAGAAGCCACAATAATGCGGTACTAACTCGAACAGCTTTTAAAATCTTTCGGTTCTTATCTTTTTCCGGAATCTGCATCGCCGTTATCATTAGCATAAGTGCCTGTATCTTATTTGCATGTACCGCTTGTCTTCGCTCCATAAGATCCATTTTCATTTCTATATTTGACTTCATTCGTTGAATCCTCCTCTTAAAAATCAAACTCATCCAGATCCAATCCTGCTTCTTCCAACACTTCTCTTCTTTCATCCGGATCCATAAATTCCAACTCATCATAATCAAGTCCGGCATCGGCAAAAGTATCGATCTCATCGTCGTCATCAAAGATATTTTTTTCATCATCCTTCATCATTTCGTCCATGAACTGAAACTGTGCAGCACGTTCCCAGCTCTCCAATTTCCCGTCTCTGTTAAAATCAAACATCTTATCAAATCCAAACATGATTTTTCCTCCCTCAGATTTCTTTATTCTTCAACTTCTGTTTCAGCTTTCTTAATCTTCTTTTGATTATCCAAAAGGCTCTTCTTGCTGATGCTGCAGATTGTTCCATGATCTGTGACAAGCACTACTTTTGCTTTTGCTTTCTTCCCGATTTTGTCATAGATTCTTCCGGCACTCTTGGAATCTCCAAGTACTGTATAAGAACTGTTTGCTACATATCCGATCTTTCCCAGACCTTCATAAAGTACTTTAATTGCTTCCTTGTCATATTCATTGTCTGGTTCTTTTTCTAATCGGATTTTCATTCCTTTTTTCAGAAATTCTTTTCCAAAATAATGGTTTGTTCCTGTCAATGTAAAATAAATCTTACTCATTGTCCTTCCTCCTCTTAATCTTCCATAAACTCGAAATATTCCTGCTCACTGGCGAATAAAATGTATTTGCCTTCTACATATCCCATATATCCGTTGCTTGTGTCATAACCTTTCATCTGCCAGTCCTCCTTGGATTTTTCTTCTTTTTTGATGTTATCATCTTACAATAAATGGCTGTGCAAAAATCCCGACATCCAACCGGTGCTATAGCTAATTAAAGGCCTAATTAAAGGCCCCTTAATTGCATTTTCAAACGCTTTAATTGCTAAACTTCCCGGATCATTTTTGTATTTAATAACTGAGAGATAGAGAATAGCAAGGACAGGAAGTGGTTACCCACCTTCCGGACATTCGTCTCAAAACAGGGACCCTCCCCAGTTTTGTTAAACTCGCTTCGCTCGTAATATACAGAAAGGAGCTGCTTATGGCTGAAAGAAAAAGAGAAATTCAAGTTAAATTCTGGGTTACACCAGAAGAAAAAAAGATGATTCGCAAGAAAATGATTTTATCAAGAACCGCAAACATGGGAGCCTATCTTCGTAAGATGGCAATCGACGGAATCATCGTAAATACTGATACAACGTACCTTGAGAAACAGTTTTTTGAAATGCATAAGATTGGTGTAAATGTAAATCAGCTGGCAAGACTTGCCAATGCTACCGGTTCCGTTACACCGGAAGAAATGAAAGAATTGAAGGGAATGATAAAAGAAATATGGCATATATTAAGATCTTCGGCATCAAATCTACAGTAAAGAAAGCTGTAGATTATATCACCAATCCGGCTAAGACCGACGAGCAGAATCTGGTTTCTTCTTATGGATGTTCACCGGAAACTGCGGATCTGGAATTTGCTATGACTGCAAAGCTTGGAAAGGATAATGTAATGGAGAAAGGTGACAACCTGGCCTGGCATATGATTATTTCTTTTAAGCCAGGTGAGATTACGGATCCGCATATTGCTCATGAAGTAGAAACTAAGATTGCGGATGCGACACTTAAAGGCAAGCATGAATATGTTCTTTCTACCCCTGTAGATAAAGATCACGTACATTGCCATCTGATTTTTAATGCTACGAATTTTGTTGATTACCACAAATATGTTTCAAACAAACGTAATTATCATAAAATCTGCAAGCTTAGCAATCGTATCTGCCAGGAATATGGTCTGGAGGAATCTATGCCTACCGGCCAGAAAGCAAAATCTTATAAAGAAAACATGGAATATAAACGGGGCAACAGCTGGAAGGCTAAACTGAAATATAACGTAGATCGTGCCATCTGGTCTTCCGTATCTTTTGATGAGTTTCTGATGAAAATGACAGAGTCCGGATATGAAATCAGAAAAGGAAAATACCTGGCCTTTCGTGCTCCAGAGCAAAAACATTTTACTAATGTCAAAACATTAGGGGCCTATTATGCCGAAGACAGCATCTTAAGACGTTTGGAAAAGAACCGCCACAAGGTCCGCATTCCACAGAACGCTTCTTTCAAGGTAAGAACATTCGTACAGATGACTTCCTATGTGGCTGACGGCAATCGAACTGGTTTTGATCAATGGGCAAAGAAAAATAATCTGAGGGAAGCTGCCAAAACTTTCAACTACCTTTCGCAACACAATCTTCTAAACTACGAAGACTTCCAAAATCATGTTGCAGATTTGGAGGCTTCTATTCATGCTGCCGACAATAACATTCAGCAAGTGCAACAGGCACTTCAAAATCAGAAAGTAATTCAGAAACATTGTGAAATCTACCGTGCCTGTCGTGATGTCATTCTTGCTGAGAAAGATGCTCCAGATAGATTACTCTATCGAAAACAGTACAAAGCAGAATATCAGCTGCATGAAACCACTTTGAAAGAACTGGCGGAGTTTGGTATTCACAAACTGCCTTCAGCTGAAAAACTACAGCGCCAACAGATGGAACTGGAAAAAGAACTGTCCTCAGCCAAAAAAGAAAAGCAGGATCTCCAAAAGCAACAGAAGACCCTGCATATAATTGAAAATAATTTTGATACTATGATCCGCGAAGCTGGTATCAAGGTTCCGGAGAAAGCACCATCACTTCTGCATTAACCGGATCGATCAGAGCCTCTTTCTTAGCCTGAAAGTATTCCCGGTTGGTGCAGTCCTTAAGCTGAGCTGCAAGATCTGTAAGGAGCCCTAACATTTCCGGATCTTCACCGGTACTTTTCAGTTCTTCTATAGATTTTTGCACCTCGTGAATAACTTTTGTCTTTCCGCCCTCATAACAATTCAGGATCATTTTCTGTTCTTCTGTAAATCGCATCACGCTAATTCAACTCCTCTCTGTGGATTATCTTTTCCCGGCTTTTTTGCGAGTTCATTTTTCTTTTCCTGTAACCTGGCATGGATGGATTTCTTTGAAACCTCATCAATCGTTTTTTCTTTTGCAGGTTTTGTCGGTATGACAGCTTTGCTTTCCTTTCCGGATGAAACTTCTTTTGTTCCTTCTTCCAAAATATCAATGCTGCCTCTTTCTTCCAGACTAAGGTACTGTTGCAGATAAGGCAGCACATGTTCCTGCGTATCATGAAGCTCTGCTACATAGTTCTGAAAAGACTCTGCTCCCTGTGCCTTTTTATAATCAAGCCAGGTCTGACTGTTCAGATGTTCCTCCACTTCCTTCTGCAGGTTTTCAAGAATTCCTCCATGACCTTCGCTGATAAATGCCGTACCGGCTACCATCTTCATCTCTTCAGCTTCAAAATAAATGATTTCATAAGACACAATCCATACTCTGGTATCTCCTGGTTGATCGCTATTGAAAGCTGCCTGGCTTTTATCTGATTCACGAAATGCTTCATCCGCTTCTGTCAGAGAAAACATGCTGCCTTCTTTTATATTCGGATCCTGACTGAACCGAATTTTTACCATTGGTTGAATTTCGTCTGTAAGCTCAGGTGTGTATTCTCGCAGTCTATCCCTTAGAGCTTCTGCCCGTGATGCCAGTTCTTTGCTTTCTTCTTTTACATCTTTCAGAAAAGACGCATATTCCTGCATGCCAAGTCCTGTCAGAAGATTATATTTAATCTCAGTCAATGCAGTTTCCGGACTTTCCACCTGATCCATAAAATCATATGCATCGAATTCATTTGCCAAATCAAGCAATACTCCCGCAAGTTCATCTGCTGTCATATGCTCCGGATAAATACTTTCTTTTATCTCAACCGGTGGCACAAACCGATACTCTGGAAAGGCTTCTCGAATCCGTTCCAAACCAAAGGATATTACCTATAGTTCTCATGACAACACATCCCCCTTATCCAATGTCTAATATCTTACAGATCTCAATATCCATAACGAACTCTTCATTTACAACACCTAACAAGTTCTTCCACACTCTTAAAATTCAGTCTTTCATTCATCTTGCTTGCCTTACCTGCCATTTCCTAATACCTCCTGAGTTAATTCTTTATAGGCATTTGATACCTTGCAATTGATACAGTGACCATAGATACTGATTCCCTCTGCACTGGCTTCCGCAGCCTTCACAGATACCGGAATCACGCTCTCAAATATCGGTATACTGGTTCCGTATGTTTCTCTGACTTTACTTGAAATATCCTTTGCATAATTGGTTCTGAAATCCACTATTGTAAGAAGGATTCCTTCAATCATCAGTCGTCTGTTCAGTCTTCTCTTTACCATAGAAATGGTCTTAATCAGCTGCTGAAGACCTTTAACTGGCAGATATGCAGCCTGAACCGGGAGCAGCACCGAATCTGCAGCTACCAACGCATTGATCGTCAGTGTTCCAAGAGATGGCATGCAGTCGATCAGAATATAATCGTATCGTTTTCTCTGTCTTTCTTTCTTTTTCCAGAAGTTCTATGATTTCTTCTTTCATCTGTTCTGTGCTGTAATACTTTGGAAAGTATTTATACATCTGAGAATTCTTAAAAATCACTCTGCTCATATCCGTCTTCTTGATCTCGTTTAAAATTTCGTTGATCTTCTGCGGACTCAGCTGTTTTTCCTGACTCAGTGCTTTCATGCGTTTTGCCTGTGATACAGAAGGAACCGACAGCGTATATTCAATACCATCTGCTACCCATCCCTGTTCTATAATTGACAAAAAGGAAAGTTCCACTGCCGGATTAAATGAGATTTTTCCTTCATCCAGCATATCCAGTAATTCCGGAATCAAAGACGTTAAACGAATGTACCGGAGCACCTGCCTTGAGCTTTCACCCGTTTCCTGACCAATCAGATCTATGGTCTTGGTTCCTTTCAGTGCTTCCAACAGACCTTCCTGTGTCTTTCGTCTCTTCCCGGTTTTACGCTTCATAGCTTCATTCTTCATGGAATACGCAAATGCTTTCTCACTGAACAGAATCTTTTCCCTGTGAAGGTTCGAATCCACCATGGATATGATCAAATCATCCTCTTTCATATACCGGATAATCACCGGCACCTGTGTATATCCAAGTCTTTCTGCACAGTATTTTCTACGATGACCGGAGATGATCCGATAGAATCCTTCCGTTGTCGGCATTACGATCAGCGGATTCATAATTCCGTATCTCTCAATGCTTTCCATGAGCCGTGCCATTACTTCATCCTCTTTTACCTTGAACGGATGATTCTCGAATGGCCTAGATGCTCCAGACCAATCTCTACAACCTTCTCAACAGCAGGATTGAATAGTCGGTGTTCATCGTCTGATCTGCTTTTCGCATTCTTTTTGCAATTCATTAGAAATCCCTCCTTTTTCAGCTATTCATTTGCAAGCCAAAGCGGACAAGTCCACTTCAAATCCCCTGAATCCATCAATCTTTGAAGGACTTGTTTCGCTTTGCGCGCCAGATGCAGTCTGCTTTAGCAGACATATTCCTCATGCATCTGGTCGCATCCTCGCGGAGCGTTTTTTATGTAATAGGAACATTACGAAGTAATTTTCTATTACATAAAAAAACTCATCCACAAGACCATAAACAGATCTGTGAATGAGTATTTTCATTCAAAAATTTATATAGAGTTACAAAAGCAATGATTTTTGCCAAGAAAATGCCGGCTTTGACTGTAATTTACTCTACTTAACGCTAACCGTATCGGCGAAAACAATGTCGTCGCCATAATCTCTTAGAAAAAATTATTTTTTTATTTTAGAAATGGGCCCGTTTTTGTTGGAAAATCAGCTTTGCCTATTTCGCCCATTCGTTTGCAATTCCGCTGAAAAAGGAAGCGTTTTTCATGCGTTTCCAATAAAAAACGGAATGATTTGGCGATTTCTGCTAATCATTCCGCAACGTCCCGTGCGGGAATCGAACCCACATCTAGTGCTTAGGAGAGCGAACAGGTGGTGTCAATTCCGGACAAGAACTATCATTATAAGCCCTTTAAAGTCAAGGCTTTTTTCTACTTCCGAGTCAAATCAAGTCAATTCCTGTACCCCACATATATGCCTTAGATAAGACCTGTTTATTAGCAGAATATTTGCATCAGCTAATACTTGGGGAATACCTTCGTGTCACCACCATTATGAAAAATATGGCTACCATCATTCAAGCATTCGAGAATGATAAACAATATGAAATTGAATTGATTTCTACACATATAATACCGTACTTTAGACTGCTTGTCTACGGTGTTTTGACTACTAAATTATAACTGTAGTCTTTTTTATTTTTTCCATGTCAGACTAATTTTTTCTATTTTCTCAAGGATTGTCTCCTTAATCACATCCTGTAGATATGCCGGATTTAATCTCTTTTTCATATATGCAAGATATGTATCTGATGTATTATATACAGCTTCCTTCATATCACCATAATAAATATTCAGCATTAAAATCCCTTCCTTTTTTTCGTATATTGTGATTTTCATTAAGACTTTTCGGTCATTTACCTGATCTAAACATACTCTCCTGCAATATCAACATATTCCAACATATTATGAATAATATCACCTCTATTGGGGAAGGTTCTCATTTTCCATAGCATCTTTCCGTACATAGAACGTTCCCCTCCCTGAACCGCACTTTACAATTATCTCTTCTTTTGTAAGCTTATTCAATGCATTTAAAACAGCTGATCGACTACCAATCGGGCATGCTGCGATTACCTCCGCACCAGTAAATTTACCTATTTTTTCAGTTACATAATTTTTAACAACATCATATACCGTACTTCTATTTTTTTCTGACATCAATCCAACTCGCTCTTCAAATTCTTTATAACAAGCGAGAATTACCTGAAGCATATACTTAATAAAAGGAGTTGGATCATTCTCTTCCTCGTGCCATCCATAATCGATTCGTTCCAATACATCGTAATATGCATCTTTGGTTTTTTCAATCTGCTTCTCTATACTGATATACTTTCCAACTTCATATCCATTTTGATACAGAAGCAATAAAGTCAGTAATCTGCTCATTCTTCCGTTTCCATCATTGAATGGATGGATACAAAGGAAGTCAGAAATAAATGTTGGAATTAAAATCAACGGATCAACCGTTTCCATTGCCAATGTTCTTCTATAACTTTCACAAATTGCCTCTATTGCCTGTTCTGTTTCATACGGTGACAACGGAATAAATCTTGTTACTACTGTTCCATCAGCCTTTGTCTCATTGATATAATTCTGTGTATTCTTAAATTGACCTCCATAGGAAAGACCTGCATGTTTTAACAAATCACGATGTAATTGTAAAATATATGCTGTTCTAATTGGTATGAAATCATGACTCTCATGAATGGTATTAAGTACATCACGATATCCAACAATTTCACTTTCATCTCGTGATTTAGGTGTTGTTTTCTCATTCATAAGCTGTTTAATACGTGTACTTGTTGTAACAATACCTTCTATTTTATTTGATGCCTCTGTACTCTGTACACGTGCAATTTCTATCAAACGCTCCAGTTCAACCGGCTTCTGCCTTGTAAATAATTCCTGACGCCCTTTACATTCATGAATTTTTGCAATATATGACACGACTTCTCCATCCCACAATCTATCTGCTAATTTCATATAATCAAACTTTCTCACCTCTACACCTACCTTCCTTAAGTTTATCATCCATTCCTTTGTTCTTTCGTCCATATTATACCCCATTTTGGATGAAACTTTCAATAGTTGGATAAAAACTGCTGTTTTATATTTTAACTTGCTGAAAATTCTGCACATCGAATTTTCCACTAAAATTTCACTATTTTTCATTACTTCATTGCCTTCGCCAATGAAGCCAGCAATGCTTTCATTTCCGGATTTGCCAATACTTTTGCAAGAAGCTCTGCATCTACATCATCTGGTACATCTACTGTCTGAGTTGCTGTTTCATCTCGCATCTTTGGATCCAGATTTTTCTTCTCATAGAACGCTTCCTCGAATAATTCTGCGTTTCGTCTTCGATCCTCATCAATAATATGGGAATACACATCTGTTACCATATCCACTTGTGAATGCCCGGAATCCCCTTGAACCGCTTTGATATCTCCGCCATTCAGTTTTAATTTATATGTCACGCTGCTGTGTCTCAAACTGTGAAAGACAACCGGAGGAAGATTATACTCTTCAATTAGTTTATTTAATTGTCCCCTGATTGCTCCGGTACCAATGGGATTTCCAAATGTCGTTGCCATCACCAGATTATAATCTATATATTCCTCGCCTAAGACTTCTTTTACTTCGTCCTGCTCCGCTTTCCATTCAACCAACATATTTGCAACACTCTTTGGGAGAAATACCTTACGGATACTGCTCTCTGTCTTTGGTGTTTTCAAAATCTGAACAGTTTTGTTGGTTTTATGCTGCGAAGGAAAAACCAGCAACACATCTTTTCCTTCCAGATTTTTCAGGGTTTCCTTTGTTACCCGTTGTGTTTCTTTATTGATATAAACGTATGCACGATTTTCTTCGATTGCTTCCGGAGAAATATCTACACAGTCCCAGGTCAAACCAAGCAATTCCCCTAATCGTAGGGAACAGGAAAATGACAGATTAATTGCCAGCTTCAACCGTTCATCTTCACAGACATCCATTGCATACATTAAAGTTTCTGCTGTCCAGATTTCCCGTTTCTGCGATTTATGTTTCGGCACCGTTGCATAGGTACAAGGATTTTTTTCTATCATCTCCCATTTGATTGCCTGCTCAAAACAATTGCGAAGCAGCTTATGGATTTCTCTGACGGTACTCGCAGAAACAAATTCATTTTTCTTATTCCCCTTCACCGGATTTCCGACTGCTTTTGTCTGCAGCAACCCCTGATAATATCTTTCCATAAAACGAGTGTTGATCTCCGAAAGTTTTACAGAGCCAATCATAGGCTCAATATAATTTCTGATCAGCCCTACATTCCCTTCATAAGTGGATAATGCCCATTTTTCTTTTCCATACAGAGAAACGTATTCCGTGAGCAGATCCGACAATGTCTTGCACTTTCTCACAACAAGCGAGCCCATTTCCTGTTTATATTCGATTTCTCTTTTTCGCTTCTTCGCTTCTGCTTTTGTATCATATGTTTCCCACTTCTGTCTCCTTTTACCGGAATCATCCTTATAGTTATAGATCACATTAAATTTTCCGTTTCGTTCTCTGATCGATGCCATGCTAATTCCCTTTCCTTTCTTCCAACCAAGCTTCAAATTCATCTCTTTTTACTCTGGATATGTTTCCAATCTTCACTGCTGAAAATTTCCCATCATCAATCCATTTGTAAATCATCCCTCTACTGACCTTTGCAAGAAACGCTGCCTCATCAAACGTCAGATAACCCAGATTTCCATTCTTACTACGATCTCCGGTTTTGGCTAATTTCTTTCGCCTGTAATTTGCCAGACTAAAATTTTGTTCCATTGATAGTTCTTCATAATCATTGGCCGGATCCAATTTATAATGATTCTGTCCTTCTAAAAATTTCTGAAAGCTCTCTTTTGTAATCCTTTTCTTCTCTGCGATTACAACCATTTCAAAAAATGACTGTACTTGGAATTTTTCAAAATCTCATATACCTGACTTCTTGTAGTTCCCAAAAGCCTTGCCATTTCCGGCATGGTGATCGTCGTGCCTTCCAGCTCCTTGTCCTTTTCCCTATCTTTCTGTGTGCGATATTTCGATTGCTTCTCATACCATTCCCGAAAAGATTTTTTCGGAATCCTGATCCAGTAATCAACAGTAACTGTTTTTATACCGTCACGTTTAATCAGATCATAAACCGTAGTTTCACTAATCCCCAACATCTTGGCAACTTCTGATATGGAATAAGACCATTTTTTCAGATTTTTCCCTGGTTCTTCCCCGTTCACTTTATGATACTTCACTTGGTTCGCATACCATTTTTCAAAGCTGGCAATATTCACTCTCATCTGTCCTGCGATTTCTCTGCATTCAAAATGATTTTTCTGAACCAGCCAGTATCAGCCTGTCTTCTTTAGTCCCAAAAGATTTCCCATCTCCGGAACTGTCATCCACGTTTTTTCCTTCGGAGGAAGCCTCTTGTATTTACTGTTTCCCTCTATTTCTGAAAGCACTTCTTCAAACGAAGTTTCTTCTATAACAACTTGATTCATCTGATCGACTCTCCTTTCTTTTCTGCATCATACATCATTTTCAAATAAAAAATTAGGATGTCGATTGCGACTTTTTCTCTCAACCAACATCCCAGATTTTTTACTCCGGCTGTTTATCAAGCCAGTCACCAAAACTCTTTTTTGAAATTCTGTACTTTCCTCCATCCAACTGGATCCATCGGAATTCTTTTTTCTTTAATATTGCATAGACCGTCGGGCGGCTTACATCTAAAATCTCCTGAATCTCTTTTACGGTATAACATCTTTTTTCTGACATATAAAAAACCCTCTTTCTTCTTTCATACATATAGGAAGGAAAAAGATCCTTCTATATAACGAAAGGAAAAAGAGGATTTTTACAAGGTGACTAATAAAAAATTTATAATCCATTCCTATAAATCTCATTTATCACAGCCTGCGCCTGCTCCATTTCTTTTTTCTTTATGATTTCTTCCCGGTCACTTAGGATTGCAATCATTTCATCTATCACATCTTCCAGTCTATCAATGCTGCTTTTGGTGTGGCTATTAGCGAACGCCTATTCCCAAAGCTTGATGAAAACGGACAGGAAAAAGCAAAAGATTATATGGAACTTTTATTGCAGAGTGGATTATACTCACAGAAAAATTCGATTATTTATCAGTTTCCCCGTCGTACACTTAAATTGTATGATCTGCCTGTTTCTGCTGGTACAGGACAGTTTTTGGATTCCGACAGCTTTTCAGAAATGGAAGTTGGTAATGAAGTATCTGCTCAGGCAGACTTTGGTGTTCGTGTTTCTGGTGATAGTATGGAGCCTTTATATTTAAATGGACAGATTATCTGGATACATCGGCAAGACACTCTGGAAAACGGTGATATTGGAATTTTCTTTTTAGATGGTGACGCTTATGTAAAAAAATATAGCCAGTCATCTTCTGGCATCAGACTGATTTCGTTAAATAAAAAATATGCTCCTATCATTATTACTCCTGATTCCACTTTAAAGACATTTGGTAAAGTAGCGGGATAAAAATATAGCCCCTTCATAATACAAGGCTACTACACAGCTTTATCCACTTTTTGAGTTGAGTTCCAGAACGAATCTGATACTTTTTTAATATTTCTGGAAATGTAAACTCATGAGACAAGTAATCTCTAACAGCTGCCTCTTTAGTTTCTTTTGAATAACGAGTAGTTTTAGAACCGGTTTTCAAACCGCTCCATCCAAAGGTTTCATAAAGCCGTTTCCAATCTTTTAAAGAACCTTGATTAATATCATAACGTTTACATATTTCTCTGAACCCATATGTTCCATCAATGTATTCAGAAACTATTTTGACTTTTTCTTCATAAGTAAATTTATGTTTGAATGCCATAAAGAAAGCTCCCTTCTAAATAAACAAGATTTTATTATTTCTCTTGTCTACTTAGAAGGGAGCATATCAGAATATAAAATAGTTCTCCATGAGCAGGCTCTTCTTATTTTTGAACTCCTCACGTTGTACATATGAATGAACACACAAACATTCCAGATTATTTTTATGTATTCTGTTTCTTACTCGACATTTGCCCTGATTTCATTTCTTCGCTATTTTCCAACAGTTTTTTTAAATATCCGTTTTTCTTCATTAATTCTTTAAATGTTCCCATCTCAACCACTTTTCCATGATCCAGACAGATAATCCGATCCGCGGATTTAATTGTAGATAATCTGTGCGCTATCATCACTACCGTACAGTTTTTGGCACTTCGCTCTATCGACTCCTGGATCTTTCTTTCATTTTCAGTATCAAGATTGGATACAGCTTCATCGAAGACCAAAATCGGAGAATCTTTTAGCAGTGCTCTTGCTATCGCTATACGCTGTCTCTGACCACCGGATAGTTTTACCCCGCCTTCTCCTGCAATCGTCTGATAACCTTCCGGAAGCTCTGTAATAAATTCATGGGCGAATGCTTTCCTTGCTGCCTCCATTACTTCTTCATCCGTTGCACTGCTTCTTCCAAGACGAATATTCTCCAAAATCGGTATCTGAAATAAATACACATCCTGTAATACCGTGGCATACATTTCATTCAGGCTCCTTAAAGATATGTCTCGTATATCTTTTCCTCCAATACGGATACATCCTTTTTCAGGATCCCAGTTTCGAAGCAGCAGTTGGATACAAGTTGTTTTTCCTGCACCGGATGCCCCTGCAATGGCTATATGTTCCCCCGGTTGAATCCGAAATGAAATATTTTCCACAGCAGCCTCCAGATCCTCTCTGTATCGGAAACTTACATTCTCAAAACATATTTCCGGTGTCAGATCCTTTGTATTGATATCATTTCCGGAATCCTGCACCAGCGGTTTTGCTTCCAGCACCCGGTAAATCCGGTCTGCTGCTGCAAAAATCAACCCAAAATTTCTTGCTGTATTGCAGACCTCAATGACAGGTCCCAGAATCATTGCAGACAGTACCACAATAACTGTATACATGGAAACTGCCATTCCGTCCTTTCCTACATACCATGCCGCTATCAGTGCCGCCACTAGGCCGGATACTCCAAGTACCATCTGAAGCAGCATTCCTTCTGTACCTAGCCGTTTACTGTATGAAAACTGCTTTTTATACATATGTTCCAGATATGCTCTGTTCTTTTCCTCGTATCCTGTTCTATAATTCAGAGTCAGTATTTCTTTTAACCCCTGCACTCCTTCTAACGTTACCGCATTGGCATCTGCCAGAGCTTCCCTGACTTCTCTTCCCTGTGCATCTGCTTTCTTTTTCATCCATATCGGTATGATGACCGCTGTTACTGCAAAAAGAAGCATTACCAGATCCAGAATCGGAAGTATCTGCCATAAAATAATCATCAAAATAACAGGTGTAATAATTGCAACCAGAACACTTCCAAAGGTATGGGCAAAAAACCATTCCATGATTTCCACATCTCCCATTAATGTGGATGCAAGCTGTCCTGAACGCATATTCAGCAAAATTGCCGGCGACACTCTTTCTATAGAATCAAACAACTGTATTCGGAAATCAGCAAGTACCTTAAATGCCACATCGTGGCAAATCCACATTTCCAACACGTAAAACACAATCCGGATGATAATTACTGCTATCGTAGCCGCGATCACATAATTCAGTTTCTGCATCAGTTTTCCATCAATTGCCAGACCTACTGTCCATGCCCCAAGCACAGATGCAGCCACCATCGATAACTGATTTCCCACTCCTGCCGCAATTGCAGCCACCATACGCAGACGATATTTTTTCAGCCTCTTCGAGAGCCGTATGACATTTTTCAGTCTTGTAAATTTCTGTTCTTCTTTATTCATAACTTTGTGCCCTCACCAGATTCTGATAAATTTGATCTTTCTGCAGTAATTCCTCATGCGTTCCACATCCTTCTACACATCCATTCTGCATGACATAAATCCGGTCCGCATCTTCAATTGTCGTCATACGATGTGCGATCACCAGAGTTGTGCGATCCTTCATAGCCTCTTTCAGTGCATTTTGTATTTCCTGCTCATTTTTGCAGTCCACACTGGAAGTTGCTTCATCCAGAATCAGAATTGGCGCATTCTTTAAGATTGCTCTGGCAATGGCAATTCTTTGTCTTTCTCCTCCGGAAAGCGTAGCTCCACGTTCTCCCACCAATGTGTCATATCCATTTGGAAGGTTTACAATAAATTCATGGGCATTCGCCGACATAGCCGCCTGCATGATCTCCGCATCCGATGCTTCTGGTCTGGCCATCCGGATATTATCCTTTACCGTACCATAAAACAGAAAACTATCCTGAAACACTACCGAAATCCGACTTCTCAGATAATCTGGTTCGAAGCTTCCCAATGCCTTCCCATCGATTTGAATTCTGTTTTTTTCAGTTTCATAAAATCCAAGAAGCAGATTTACAATTGTGGATTTCCCGGATCCTGACTTTCCTGCAATTGCAGTAACCTTGCCGGACTCAAACACCATATCCACATTTTTTAATACATCGATGCCATCTTTTTCATATTGAAATGACAGATTTTGTAATACGATTTCCGGCTTTTCCCCAATTCCTGTATTCTGCAGATCTTCTTTTATTTTTTCCGAAACCGGATAATCCAGAACATACAATAATTCCTCGGCAACTGATAATCCCGTATAACTGTTATGCCAGTAAATACTTAAATCATTCATCGGTTTCAGACATTCACCCGCCAGAAACAGAACCTGTATCAGTACTGCATAGGGAATCTTTCCTTGTGCCACATGAATGGCAGATAACAGGATGCTGATACTGGTTCCTGCTGTAATGCAGATCGTAATTAATGTAGAATCTGAAAGTGATATTCCCAGATTCCTCATAGATTCTGCTGCAAATCCAATGGCCTGGGTTTTCAGCCTTCTTCCTTCTTTTCTACTGACTCCCAAGGATTTCAAGGTACTCATCCCCTGCATATCATCTATATACTGTGCATTTAACTGTGCATATTCTTTCCAGTACAGTACCATTACATCCGATACTGCCGGCATAAATATATGCGGTACAATTACCGTCACCGCCGACATAAAAAGAAGCAGAAGACCTACCGTCCGATCCAGGCGGCACATAAAAGATGTAATAAATATTGTGGTAAAAACAACCACCGCAATCTGTGGTATATACTGAGTCAAAAAGGCTTCCAGCGATTCCACGCCATCTGTAATCAGTGACTGGAGATTTCCGGTTCTCTGGTCATTCTTAAAAGATGGGCCAAGAACCATTATCTTATCCAGAATCTGACTGCGGATCTCATTCTTCACTTTTGCCGCATATTTTTTCAGAAAATATTCCTGATACTTTATTAAACTCGCTCTGATAAAAAGAGAAAGAAATTCTGCCAGAAAACACAGTAGAATTTCTTTCATATCTCTCTTCTCGCATACTGCTATAACCATTTTTGCAAGAAACCATGTCTGGGAAAACTGGGCACCCACTATGCCCAGTCCCAGTAAAATTCGGATTGCAGTTTCCTTCTTTGCATATTTCAGAAAATATACTAATCGAAAAAACTGGTTCATCTTACTTTTCTCCACCTACCAAAAACTGAGGTGTCAGTTTATTCAGTTCTCGTTCCATAGATGTTCTGGAAATCTCACTGATATCTGGCAATGCAAACACTTTGGAAAATCCAATTTCCATCATGTAATCCAGATCCCATGCAGGACGCTTTTTGTCACTCATAAACAGCTTAGTGCTAAGTTCTTTCCCTGTTTCCACATCTTCATGAGCATGGATACCTCTTCCATATTTTTCCCACATAGCAGCATCATGTGCTTCATAAATCTTTTTCTTTTCTTCATCATAAAGATGCAGATACCAGCAAGCATCCGACACCAAAAGGCGTCCACCTTTTTTCAGTACACGCAGCCACTCCCTGTAAGCCTTCTGTGGATTGTCCAGCGTCCATGTGATATTTCTGCAGATAACCATATCAAATGTCTCATCCGGAAAATTCAGATTGTGACAGTCCATTGTCATCAGATCCGCAGATAAACCTGCCGCCTTTACATTTTCCTTTGCCTCATGGATCATATTTTCAGTAATGTCAATCCCCGTCACATGATGTCCTTCTTTTCCCAGTGTTATTTCAAAAAATCCTGGTCCGCATCCTACATCCAATACTTCCAGATGCTCTTTTTCCGGTGCATACTCCAGAATCAGATTCTTCCAGTTTTCTGCTGTTTCACTCTGCAATTCTGCTTTGATTCCCTCACTGTAAATACCGGCTTCCCCTTCCCAGTACTCTTTAATCTTATCGTTTTGCATGTCACTTCTCCTTCTTTGTGGCTATTACAATAAATTTTTTTCCCTGATATCCGTATTTCCAAAAATCCATCCTCCATGGACTGTTCAGCCATCGGTTCTCTCTGATCTGGATTCTTGCAAAACGTACTTTTTTCAATATCTGAAAATCCACTTCCGGACGCTTCTGTGACGTAAATGGCAATTTTTCGTAGATTCCGCTGTTTTCCTTTACGTCAGTTTCATATGTTTTTTTCTCTGTAACATAAATAAGAAAATCAGCAATTTTCATATGGATTTTATTTTTTAATGTAGGTTCTATGGTACGATAGTCTCCATCAAAATAAATGATTCTTCCGCCTGGTTTTAATATATCCTTCCAGCGCCTGAAGGCTTTTTCCGGATCATACAGCGTCCATACTGCATCTCTGGAAATTATCACATCATAACTTTCTTCCTGTTCCAATGGCAGAGTAACACCATCTTCCTGACAGATTTCCACAGTCTGACGATAATGCTGCATATTTCTTCTGGCTTTTTCTACCATTCCTGATGATCCATCGACTGCCCTTACCTCATGTCCCAGACGCGCTGCTATGATACTCATAAACCCCGGGCCGCAGCCCACTTCTAGAATACGAAGGGGCTCAGGTCCAAGAAGTCTTTTCAGCTCTTTTGTCCAGTAAGATACCGTTCTTTTGTTACTCAATTGTTTTTGGATCATGTCATCATAATCACCGGAATCTTCTGTCCACTTATTTTCGATTTCCTCAAACATATTTTACTCCACTATATCCAGCGTTCCCCAGTTAATGCCTTCATAGGCTGTCGGTGCAAGTTCCACATTGGTCAGTCTGGTATTGTTATAGATATAATCACGGTTTGGATAATATAACGGTATTGTAACTGCCTGATCATTGATACGTGTCAGAATCTTGTCGTATAATGCAGTACGTTCTTCTTCATCCTGTGTCTTTAATACTTCTCCGAGATCATTGTTCAGTTCTTCATCATACCAGTTTACTGCCTTTGCTCCATCTGGTGCATAGAACATGGATTTCAGGAAACCATGAGGCATCCAGGAATCTTCATAGCTGCGGTAGATACACAGGTCATAGTCTCTTGTGGACCAGATGGCATCATAGTAAGCTGCAGATTCTTCTTCTACCAGTTCAATACCTACACCAATCTTTTCGTATTCTGATTTCAGGAACTCGCACAGAGACTTCCAGGAAGCGTATTCTTCTGTCTGAAATACCAGTCTGAGATTCAGCGGTTCTCCGTCTTTTTCTACAATACCGTCTCCGTCTGTATCCTCATATCCTGCTTCTTTTAACAGTTCTTTTGCCTTGTCTGGGTCATATGGATAGCCTTTGCTGTTTTCTTCTGTTACATAAGGAACTGTCGGAGACATAAGTCCGGTTGCCGGATTACCATAACCATCTAACAGGTCATTTACAATGCTTTCATTATTTGTTGCATAATTCAGTGCCTGACGTACGTTTATATCCTGAAGTGCCGGTGTATCATAATTCTCAATCAGATAGAAGGAAAGTGTGGAAACCTGCTGTTCTGTTGATAACTCTTCATCTGCCTGAATAATGCTGTAGCTTTCGGAAGGAATATCCTGGAGATTCAGATCTGCCTCTCCACTCTGCAGTGCCATCACTCTGGCATCTCCGTCTACCACCTGTTTCAAAACAACTTTATCAATCTTTGGTTTCTCTCCATAATAATTCGGATTTGGTACCAGAACTACTTCCTGACCACTCTCATAACTGTCGATCATCCACATTCCGGTACCCACTTCCTGATAAAATTCTCCATCTTCATCCAGTGCACTTTCACAGGTGAAACGGAATGGTCTTGGATAAGTAAATTCAATCAGCAGTGTATAACATGGTTCTGCAAACTTAAATTCTACAGTATAATCATCTACTTTTGTTACATCTTCCAGTTTGGCTGAAAAGTTGCCGGTTACATCCTGTTCCACCCATCTGTTATAATTCCAGAGCACATTATCTGCATTAAACTCTGTACCGTCTGAGAATTTCACATCTTTTCTTAAATGAAACGTATAGGTTGTGCCATCTTCGCTGATATCCCAGGATTCTGCCAGTGCGGGTTCAATTTCTCCATTTTCTCCATAACGTACCAGCGGATCATAGATCATTTCATAAAGACGAAAGTCCGGACCACTTTTTACAGGATCACAAAGTTCAGGAGTCAGATCAAGGGATGTTATTGCTGTAACCACTTTTTCTCCTTCTGCCTGTACATTGATGCCTGTCATCAAAGTTGCTGCCATCATTCCCAATGCTGCCAGTTTTACTACGTTTCGTTTCTTCATTTCTTCCTCTCCTTTATATTTGTTATATATTTTACAGCATATGACATGCCGCAAAATGTCCTGTCGCAATTTCTGTCAGTTCCGGTATGTGCACTCTGCATATATTTGTACATTTGCTGCACCTGTTCTGATATGGGCAGCCCTGTTCCGGAATCGTATCTGAAAACATTTTCTTTTCCTGTAATCCGATTTTTCGCATTCTCGGTTCTTTCACCGGAATGGAATCAAACAGATCTATTGTATAAGGATGTATGGCTGTCTCTTTTAATCTGTCGGTATGCTTGATAAACTCTACCACACGTCCCTGATACATAATTGCCACCTCTTTGCAGAGATACGGAACATTGGACAAATCGTGAGTGATCAGTAAATAGGTCATCTCATATTTTTCCTGCAGTTCATTTAACAGATGCAGGATCTGCTTTCGTATGGAATAATCCAGACTGGATACCGGTTCATCACAGATTACAAGTTCTGGTCTTAATACCAGCGCTCTCGCAATATTGGCTCTCTGACACTGGCCTCCTGAAATCTGTCCAACATAACGGTTACGAATATCCGGATCCAGACCCGTCTGGATCAAAGCTTCCTTTACTCGCTCTTCATACTCCCCCTCTTGCAGTTTTTCATGTAATTTCAGAATTTCCAGGATATTTTCTCCAATTGTGTACCCGGGATCAAATACTCCGCTGCTGCTTTGAAAGATCATCTGAAGGTTCCTGCGATATGGACGGAACTGTTTTTCAGAAAAATTCTGCATTTCCTGTCCCTGAAACCAAAATTTCCCATCTGTAGACTTCTCCAGACCTGCAATCAGCTTTCCAAATGTAGTTTTCCCACTTCCACTTTCACCGATCAGAGCCATGGATGATCCGGCATGGATTTCCAAACTTACATCATCCACTGCTTTCACTATTTTTTTCTTGCCATAATATTTTTTTAAATGTTCTGTCTTTAGTAACGTACTCATACTTTTCCCCTATAAAACAGCATCCAACAGTTTTTTTGTATATGAATGCTGTGGATGATAAAAGATATCTTCGACTGTTCCGTTTTCTACTATTTCGCCGTCCTTCATAATTGAAACATCATCTGCAATTTCTGCCACCACACCCAGATCATGCGTGATAAATAACACTCCCAGATTTTCTTTCCTGGATAACTGATAGATTTCTTCCAGAATCTGTTTCTGCACTGTTACATCCAATGCCGTCGTCGGTTCATCTGCGATCAGATAATCTGGTTTCATGGACATGGCAATGGCGATCATAACCCGTTGACACATACCACCTGACAATTCGTAAGGCTTTTTCTTCATCAGTTCTTCCGGATCACGCAGATTCATCATCCTCAGACTTTCCAGTGCAACTTCTCTTGCCTGTTTTTTGCTCATTCTATGATGTTTTCTCAGCCCTTCCAGAAGCAGTTGCTCAACTGTAAAAAGCGGATCGAGAGCGGCTGTCGGATCCTGAAAAATCATTCCAATCCTGTCTCCATATAACTGTCGCTTTTCTTTTCCTGATAACTTCAGAATACTCTTTTCGTTCAGTGTCACATCTCCAGATATCACCTTTCCATTTCCTGCAAGCAGATTCATAATCGTCAGAGAAGTAACTGACTTGCCGCTTCCGCTTTCTCCCACCAATGCATGAATCCTTCCTCTTTTTACTTCCAGACTGACATCTTTTACGGCATGCACCATTCCGTGAGAGGTCTGAAACTCCACATGTAATCTTTTCACCTTTAGAACATCATTTTTGGGCTGTTCCATTCTGTATTCCCTCCCCCAGATAATTAAATGCCAGAACAATGATCATAATCAGTATGCCCGGATAAAACATCAGACTTGGATAAGTCTGGATATAACTTTTACTGTCACTGAGCATAATTCCCCATTCCGGTGTCGGTGCCTGCACACCCAGACCAATAAATGAAAAACCAGCGATAGACAAAATAATCGAACCGATTTCCATGGTTGCCAGTGCGATCACAGACGGCAGGATATTTCTTAATATATGTCTGAATATAATTCTGGCATGACCACAGCCGCCGGCTTTTAATGCAGTCATATAATTTTTATTTTTTTCCTGAAGTGTCAGTGCACGGGCAAGTCTTGCATATTCTGCCCAGGATACAACCGATAAGGACAGGATCAGATGAGCACCGCTGGCTCCCATAGTTCCCGCAATAGCAAGTGCCACAATAAAGACCGGCATTGCCATAAATACATCTATGATTCTCATAATCACAGAATCAATTTTTCCACCTACATATCCGGCAAACAGTCCAATCGGCACACCAACACATACGGTAATCATAAGTACCGTAAAGCTGTAACTCAATGAATATCGGCTACCCCAGAGAAGTCTTGATAAAATACATCGTCCCAGCTGATCAGTGCCTAAAGGATACGCCGCTGACGGACTTTTTAATTTTATTGTAACGTCCACCAGCAGCGGATCATGCGGTGCCAGCACAGGTGCAAAAACAGCTGCCACTGCAAAAATCATTACTACGATTAATCCTATTTTTGTTTTTGGTGACTGGAATATCCGTTTCCAGTACAGATTTTGAATCATGCTTTTGTCTGTTTTTTGTGCTCTTCTGCTTCCCATTCTACGCCTTCTCCTTTACTTTAACTGGATTCGCCGGTCAATCGCAGAATAGGCGATATCCACAAGAAAATTCAACACTACAATGCCCACTGCCAGAATAAAGATAAAACATTGCAGCACCGGAGCATCTTTTGTAACCACTGATTTCAGTGCGAGATTTCCGATTCCCTGAATGGAAAAAATGCTCTCTATCACGGCTGAGCCACAGAAAAAGCTGATTACCATTGATACCAGGCGTGTCATCACAGGAATCAGTATATTTTTTAATCCATGACGCAGAATCACATTTACAGAGGACAATCCCTTGGCTCTGCTGGCACGTATGTAATCTTGCTTCAGCACCTGTATCATATTTGTACGGATCAGTCTTGTCACGATTCCAAAAAAACTGATATCCATGGCAAATGCTGCAAGAATCGGGATACCACCGGCATTTCCTCCGATTACAGAGATTACTTTCAACTTCACTCCAAATATATAGAGCAACATCAGACCAATCCAGAAAGATGGCATAGATACACTGAGCGATGATAAGACACGAACGGCTTTATCCAGAAACCTGTTTTCATAAATCGCTGACAAAATCCCAAGAGGAACCGATACGATCAGCAACAGGAAAAGCGAAGTAACTGCCAGTTTAAACGTCTGTGGAAAATATCTTTTTAATTCCTCAAAAGCTGGTTTTCTTGTGGAATATGATTTTCCAAAATCACCATGCAACGCCTGATTCAGCCATTTTCCATACTGCACCAACACAGGCTGATCCAATCCTGCCTCATGCCGTACTTCTTCTACCTGCTCCGGTGATGGATGTTCGTATTTTTGCTCTGCCAGTACTCTGGCCGCATCACCTGCCGATATAAAACTCAGCATAAAAATAATAAATGTAACTGCCAGAACTACCGGTATCATAAATATAAAACGCTTTGCAATTACCTTTCCCATCTTCATTTCTCCTCATTTTTCATCTGTTTATTGTGTTTGAAACAAAAAAAAACTGATATGATTCAGCATCATATCAGCACAAAAATAAATCTCTACCCCAGGCAGAGCTTATTTCTTCTGTATCCCATCCGAATCAGAATTTTTTCTATCAAAAAGGCAAGTCTCCTGACTCCAGTTCATCCTACTTACCATCTTCCCGGATTTCTCCAGTGATTTTTTGGTTTTCGTCCCTGTCACAGTAGCGGTGGCTGTTCTGGCATTTCACCAGATTCCTTATTAAGTACTTTGTACACCTTTCTGACTATTTAATTTTCTTGGTTTATGGTCTGTATCTTCCCTGCTGCATCTGTTATAATGACTGTCAGTACATTATATGGAGGCTTGCTATGAAACAGACATTGCAATCTATCTTAACTGCATCTGATGCTGTGCTTTTTCCTGCTATTTCCAGAAACCACAGCCTGAATTCTGTTTTCTGTATAACTGAATCTGATGTTTTTCGCTGCAATGAAGAAATCTCAGTATTTTTGCAGGATCCTGATTTTCAAAATCGTCTGTGCAAGCAGGATTTTGTGGACGTTTTGTTTATCCTTAAAGGAAACTGCACCTGCAGATTTTATAAAACAAATCTGGCAGCACCACCAGAATCCGTCTTTTTATCCAAACATTCCTTTTGTATTATCCCACATCAGGTTATTCATTCTTTTTCTCCTGATCCCGACTGCCAGATCCTGCATATTTTTTTCAAGCTGGATTCTCTGAAAAGTCATTACTCCGACCTGATCTCAGCCAATAATATGCTTCTTCTTTTTTGTTCCAATATGCTGTATCGGACACATTACTGGAATTATCTTTATTTTTCAGTCTCCTACACAGATAAACTAGATACTCTTCTGGCTGAAATGTATGAAGAATTCCATCATAAACAGATTTTCCATCAAAATATGCTTTATTATTCTGCCGGCATGCTTTTTACCCTTATGGAACGACAGTCACTCAGCCATATCTGCGTCTCTCCATCCAATCCGCTTCGGCTGGTACGTTATGATCAGATTTATTCTTATATCTGTGATAATTATCCAATGACCTCTGCCAGAACAATTGCAGAATATTTTCATATCAGTCAGTCTTATCTCTGCAAACTGTTTCACGAAAACGGTACTACTGTTACTACGGTCATTCAGGAAATCCGACTTCAGCAGGCCCGAAACCTTCTGGAACAAAGTGACCTCTCCGTTCAGAATATTGCAGAACTGGTCGGCTATCATGATCTGACTTATTTTATCAAACTGTTCAAGCGGTACTTTTCGGTTACGCCTTACCAGTATCGTAAAAAATATCAATCTACGAAAAAGCTTTCGCAGCCAACAGTAACATAATACCACACTTTCATCCCTATAAAAATGGCTTATTTTTTATAAAAATCGTGTTTTTTTACACTGAATTCTCCGAAAATATATGTCAGATTATCCTGTACAATACAAAATGGCTTTTAAGCAAACGAAAAAAAGGAATTTTCTCTCACGCCAATGCGCCGTGTCCGCTTCCATTCGTATCTACTACTTCTGAATGTGCTACTTTTCCTTCCTCTACATCGTAAATCTTAAATGTCTCTGTGTGTCCGAAATGCTGGAAAATCTGCCTCATGCTCATAGAATCTCTTTATTACCTCCTGCACCGGTTTCTCACATATTTCATAGCTGTCGTCCTTCCATGCCTCAGACGCAGAGGGCAGCTTTGGTGCCCACTCCCATAAAGCAAAGCCACGAATCCATGGTCTCTTCTTACAGGCTTCAAACATTGCACGATACCATTCACACTGTTCTTCCAGGCAAAGTTCTCCCTGCAATTTCCAGTTATTCGGAACCATCCCGGAGCCTTTTCGCGACATACATCCCGCTTCGGCAAAAAAAATGGTTTCTGATATTTTAAGACCGTTTTTTCGATACGATCCAGTTCCTGCTCCCATTGATCAATCGGATAATACCCGCTGGAAGAGATCATGTCGACACAATCCCACCAGGATACCTGATCTTCCTGATATTTGTCCGTGTTATAAGACACCAGTCCATGATATTCCCTACATATGGAAGCAATCACTTCTCTCCACTGCTTCTCTCTGTGTTCCGTCATTACCATCTCACATCCGGCAATAAAAATATCACATTGTTCTTCTTCCGCTATCCTTGCATAATGTGTCTGAAACTCCACATAGGACGCAAACCAGTTCTCCCATTTTGGTTCGCATGGAACATCATGCTCAAAGAAACTGATATAGGCACGCCATGTTCCATCCTTACAGTTCACTGTTGGCTTGAGTCCAACTCGAATTCCTTTTTCTTGCTGTCTCTGTTGAAAGAGAACCTCTTTTGTGAAACGGTGCAAACGTGATTCCCTTCATGAAATCTATTGTATTCATTGCATTTTCTCCTGCTGATATTCCATTATTTTTCATCTTCTCTGCTCATCCAGCGCGCCCACGCTGCAAGGCCTGCACCATGCTTCACTTCCCCTGTTGCCACAAGCATCTGGAATTCTTTTACTGAAACCTCATGAAGTTTCAATACTTCTGCCGGATCCAATGATTCTTCTCCAGGTTTTCCACATCAGATCGCAAAAAGATGAATCTTCTCATCCGTAGAACCAAACAATGGATAAAAATATCCCAGAGAAATCACTTCATCTGCTTCATATCCGGTTTCTTCTTTTAATTCACGGACTGCTGCCTGCTCTGAAGTCTCTCCCGGATCGATCAGTCCGCCCGGAAGTTCCGTCTGCCAGGAACGGATCGGATAACGATACTCTCTCAGGGTAATAATATTTTCCCCATGGAACGGAAGTATACTGACTCCCTCAAGCATCTCAAGGTAATCATACGGTCTTACATTCCCATTAACGCGTACCTCATTCTGTACGATTCCTTGTGTAATAGCCTTTTCTCTTATCTTGGTCTAATGCTCCCTCCACTATAAGGATGAACTGCATTCCATTGTACTGTTTTTGGAATAGTAATTTGCACTCTGGTTCCTCCGTACTTATCTCGATGATGCCTGGACTGTCTCAGCAAACTCTCTATTTCTCTCTCTGCATTTTTCTTTTTGCTCAATTCCCTACGGCGTACTTCTTTCCATCTTTTTCTTCTGTCATTCAGTTTTCGGATAAATCCATATGAATTATACAAGAAATGATCTGTAAGCTCTACCGCATTATTTGAAAGTGTTATAAATTCTGAAAATCTGACCCAATAACATTTTCTATCGAAAGTCATTTTCATTGAATTTTTTACTTCTTTTTCAAATATTTCAGCATACACCGTATACTCATCATTATTTTCTCTAATCGACAACAACAGGATACTATTTCCATTTTTACATCTTTTATACTGCTTTTCGTCTCTTCCTTTTTGTAATATCGCATTATTCTTCAGCCTATAAATTTTTCCTCTTTGCATAAAATTTTTACCTGCCTTTCCAATAAATTATGCTTCTTTATTTCTATAATCAAAAAATCAAAAGAGAGATAATACCGATTTACTATTTTCGCTACCTTTGTATTTAATACCTGAGAGCTAAGAATAGCAGGGACAGGCAGTGTATATACACTGCCGGGCATTCGCCTCAAAAGCGGGACCCTCCCCACTTTTGGAATCTTCGCTTCGCTCGATTTTATGAAAACATAAAGGAGATTTTTATATGGCAAACAGAAAAAGAGATGTACAGATACTGCTCTGGGTTACTCCAGAGGAAAAGAAGATGATCCGCAAGAGGATGATTCTATCCAAGACCTCTAATATGAGTGTCTATCTGCGTAAGATGGCGATTGATGGCATGATTGTCAATACAGATACCACTTATTTGAAAGCAATGTATCAGGAAATGCACAAGATTGGTGTGAACATCAACCAGCTTGCCAAAGTTGCAAACACCGTAGGTACTGCCACACCGCAAGATATAGAAGAGCTGAAAGAAATGGTGAAAAAGATATGGCTTACATTAAGATCTTTCCAATCAAATCTACAGTGAAAAAGACTGTGGCCTATATCACGAATCCAGATAAGACGGATGAACAAAACCTTGTTTCTTCGTTTGGCTGTTCTCCGGAAACTGCGGATCTGGAATTTGCCATGACAGCAGAAATGGGAAAAAATAATGTCATGGAAAAGGGGGATAACCTTGCCTGGCACATGATCATCTCCTATCATCCCAATGACCTCACCGATCCCAAACTTGCCCATGAGGTCAGCACCAAAATCGCAGATTCTGTTCTGAAGGGAAAATATGAATATGTGCTTACCACGCATACAGATAAAAAACATATTCACAGCGTACGCCCGGATAGGGCAATGAGAAAAGCAGTATGAGGTACTGCCCCGTAAGATAACGCGGGAAACAACCAGCCTAACCGAAAGGCGAAAGCTGACACGGGAACACAGTACGGCTGGAAAGCGGTAAGTCACCTAAAGGCAATCGGGTGCGACTGAACCGCAATGTTAATCGGATATAAGGTATAAGTTGGATTTACTGAACGTGAGCTTCCAGTTTCTGTTATGTGCCGATAGAGGAAAATTGCCTGAAACCTCTGGTACGGAAAAGGCAAGTTATGGTTGTGGGCTTGTCGGTTATCAATCATTCCGTACAACCTGTAGGGGAACCTATGGTAACGAAGCGAAAGCGATACCGAGAATCCGAATTTACCAAGTCTCATTGCTAACCGGGGATGCCCTAACCAGGAGTGCCGCACGAAAGGGGGAATGAAAAAGCGGCTATGGCTTTGGAGCCTGAAAATCCTGCATGGGTACGGAGTGCTCGTAGTAGTCCGAGAGGGGTAATGACCCTTACATGGCGAAGGGGCACAGTTATTGCGCACTAAAATTAGAAGTTGATTAGGGAGGAAAACCTCACATGAAGCCAACAACGGAAATTTTAGCAAGAATCAGTCAAAACTCACTTGCAAATAAAGAAGAAGTATTTACAAAACTGTATCGCTATCTGTTGCGTCCTGACATTTACTTTGTGGCATACAAAAACCTGTATGCCAACAACGGTGCGGCAACAAAAGGAGTAAACGAGGATACGGCGGACGGTTTCAGTGAAGCCAAAATAGATAGTATTATCAAAGCATTGGCGGACGAAACCTATCAGCCCATGCCGGTGAGGCGAACCTATATCCAGAAGAAGAATAACCGCAAAAAGCTGCGTCCCTTAGGTATACCATTCTTAAAACGATCATAAGTACCTCCTTCAGTTTGCGTACTGTGGCATGTCGTGATTTACCTCTGCTTTATAATAGCTTCCAATCGTTGATGGTGCATTAAATAAAGCAGCCAGCAAATATTGTTTTATGTTTCTGACTTTCGTAGTATTTTTATCCATGCACTCCAGCACATACTCAATATGCGAATAATTCAGTTTCAGTAATTTTCCCTTCACAAAGCCTGCCGGATAATATTCGCCGGCGATCCGTATCATATCCTTTTCAGTTTGAACGGTCTCCAGAATCAGCTGATATATTTCTTCTACCAGATCCTGCTCTCTGCTGTATGTATGCAGTAAAACATCAAAATCAATATTTTTCTTTACCAGTTCAGCATAAGCATTGATTGTCTGTTCTTTTTGATCACATCGAATCCTATCGCCATCTGATTTGATATGATTCGATTTTATATTACTCTGATTATTATAATTCATATAAGTCTTATTATATAGCGGTACCGTTTTGGGAACCTCTTGAAGTCCGCTATTTGGCACTTCTGAGGTATCTGTTTCGGCACCTCTGAGGTGCTTATTCATCACCTCAGGAGTTCCCATTTCGATACTTCTATGTACCACATCTTTTTCCTGTGAAGTTCCCATTTCATTACTTCTTTGACTGCTCTGATGTGCCATAAAGCTCTTAACATATATAATATTCGGCAATCCAAAGCCTCTCTTTTTCTTTTCAATCAGTCCGATTTTTTCCAATTCTGTGAGATAATCCATTGCTTTTTTCTTAGAGAATCCCAAGTCACTTTGTATCTCCGTGATCTGATAGATAATGTACACCTTGTTTTCTTCGTCAAGCCATTTATTTTTCATTGACAGCCCCATTCTATCCAGAAGTACCGAGTAAAGAACTTTAGCTGATAAAGACAGTGCGGAAAATGCTTTATCTAATAATAATATTCTTGGAATCCGGATAAAACTGAACTGATCAGCCTGAGTGCCATAATAGTATTCAAAATTCATACTGTTATCTCACCTCTTTTCCATTGATCCAGAAGTTCCAGAATTACACTTTCCATATCTTCTGCCGTATATTTATCAGAGAAGAAATTTCTCAGTTTTTTCTCTGAAAATGTGATTTTCTGTTCCTGCTTCCTTCCAGGCTGACTATTTACCAGTATGGAAATCATTTTCGCCTGCGTCATCGGTCCTACTTCAAGTGCTGTGCGGAGTGCCGCTACCTGAACTGCTTTAACCGTACCATTTTCCTTGATGTATTCAAATAACCATGTTTGAATCTCTTTGTCAATATAGGAAATGTCAACCGCAACGGTAAACTGCAGACGTTTCTTATCTACATAATCAAGAAGGTCTGGAATGAGTTCCGTAAGTCGGATATACCGCTGAATACTTCTTGCACTGTCTCCTATCTGTTCTGCCATTGCAGCATCAGCTCTGAACTTCGTGCCATTTTGGCACGAAGTTAAATCTGTCCGTATCCCTTGCCTTTTCATAGCATCCATTTTCATCTTATATGCAAACGCCTTTTCACTTGGAAGCAATTCTTCTCGTTGGATATACTCCATAGCATCTATAAATTCCTTTTGTTCCTCTATCGTTAAATACGAAAGTTCCACAGCTGGGTTAAATGAAAGTTCACCGTTATCCAGCTTTTCCAGTAACTCAGGAATCAAATCCGTCAGTTTCAGATACCGCTGTACCTGTTTTGCGCTGTCACCAAATTCTTCACCAATGATTTCTACTGTCTTTTTTCCTTTCAACGGGTAGTCAGACTGGCTACTTTTTCTTCTTCCTCCGGTTCGCTTCATAGCTTCGTTCTTCATCTTATAAGCAAAAGCCTTTTCACTGAATGTTATCTGTTGCCTCTGTAAATTGGAATCCACCATATTAATTACTGCTTCATCATCTGACATGACTCTGATAATGACCGGCACCTTCCTGTAACCAAACTTTTCAGCAGCTGCCTTTCTTCTGTGTCCGGAGATAATCTCATAAACACCATCTGGAATCGGTCGTACAATCAGTGGATTTATGATTCCGTATTTCTCAACACTCGCACTGAGCCGAATCATTTCCTGATCCATCCGAACCTTAAATGGATGGTTCTTAAAGGTCCGCAGACGTTCCAGCTGAATCTCTATGATTTTTTCGCCATCTTCTGGAACTGATGCCACTGTATCCATATTTTCCTCCATTTCTTATCTGCAACAGAAAAAGCCTGTCCAGATAGATTTCTTTTTAAAATCTGATCCAAACAGGCTTACTGTTGACCTTAGTTTTCACTAAGCAAAGATTCTATTGTATTCACGCCTAATAACTTACCGCCGGATATTTCCCTTCCTCTTTTTTCTTATCTGAGCTTGAATTTACATCCACTTTCTCAAATAAACAGCTGGCTTTTCTCTTTTATTAGAATTTCGATTTATTTCCAGCTATTATACCAGCAGTGCGTTTTATTAGACAGCGGCTAATAGGATTCTTCCCGTATTAGCTGATATTCCATTCCTTTTTCCCTCTGAAAAAACAAAAAAACGGAAATTATATTAGAAATTTTTCTAATACTTTCCGCTTTTGATAGGACGTCCCGTGCGGGAATCGAACCCACATCTAGTGCTTAGGAGGCACTTGTTCTATCCATTAAACTAACAGGACAAATGCCGGATTTTTGGCTTAAAATCAAGGTTTTCAGCCATTTCAACGGCATTGAATTTTATGATTTAAAACTGACTTACGTCAGCTGAATCAATCTTATATGATGAAATTTTTTGGTATGAAGCTTTCGCCTTTTCCAAAAACGCATGTCCCCTTAATTGTGACATCACATAACAGAATCGAACTCAAATTCATTTTTCTGTTATATGCCGAGGCGATAACTCTGGTCACCGCTTAGGAGGCGTGTGCTCTATCCAGCTGAGCTACATGGACATTTGTAAAATTATTCAGTTGTTTGCCTCATTTGGACTCGAACCATCTACCGCTTAGGAGGACCCTGTTATATCCATTTAACTAACGAGACAAAATGCCATTTTCCCTTGAAAACACGCGGTTTTCCGGCTTTTTGGTAATGGCAACCTTTATTTAATTATCAGCTTTTTTCAAGCTGTTAATTACTATTATTTTTCATGTTGGTGACATCAAAGCACTCCCCTTTTAGGGTAACACCTTTGTGTCAATTTTTACCCTTCTTAACTGGATTCGAACTCGAAAGTTTTTTCCAGAAGTGATAACCTTGGTTCCTCCTTAGGAGGCGCTTGTTATATCCATTTAACTAAGGAAACAAATATCTGTTTTGGGCTTAAAATCAAGATTTTTCGATGATTTCTGCTTTCGCAGTCAGTGTCTGAATTATCCATCAGTCTAAGCCTTTTCTTTTTCAGTATACCAGATGGTATCTATGTACCATCTGGTATACTGTATTGTCTAATTGAAATTGTACTATATCCTGATTAAAATTACAAGAGTATAATTAATTTTTCAGGAATTTAGAAATATTGTTACTGTTCTAAAAATGTACCTGTCCCTGAAGCCAGATATTGGCTCTCAGCCTTCTTCCTATAGTTGGCTCGCCTAAAAGGTCTTCTCTGTTAATACAGACATCAAACTGCATATTATTGCATTCGACAGTCATCTGTACAATTTCTTCTCCTGTCAAAATATTTTTGAATGTATGAACATCCAGAATTTCTCCCAGAATACTGTACTGATCGCACTGAATTCCATATGGCATAAAATAGGATTCTACTATGGAAAAAAGATCCTCTGTTGCAATTCTCTGAGAAATCATGGAGTATGTATCCATATCCTCCATTGTAAGACTTTCCATTGCTTCTTCGTCTCCATCTCTGGCAGCTGCAATCAGATTGCTTCTGTTTTTCATAACCTCTTTTTCCACTTTTACTGCTTCTTTATCTTTCATTGCAGGAAGTAAAACCCGTCCTTCTTCTGCAAGTCCAGTCAAAGTCACCGGCTGTGCACCCAGATTCTCTTTTCCCTTTTCCTGTAGATATTCTGCAGCATTCTGAAGATAAAAAATCAAAGTAATTCCTATTCTCAGGTCATCACAGGCTCCTGCAAATGACTCTCTGTCCAGATGTCTTTCCACAGTTACCTGCTCCTGGGTGGTAATTCCGGTTCCTCTGAAAAACGGGAAATAGTAATCCACATGAAAACGATTATATTCGTCATACTGACCACACACTGTAATACCGCAGTCACATCCATAATTCTTTGAAAACTCTGTAAAAATGCCATCCGGATGATCTTCAACAGCTATTTTTTCATCATAGTTCCTTACAGTATCTCCGATAATTTCTTTTATCTCTTCCCTGCTTCTGACTTTGGAAAAACCAACCGCCCTCAGATAACTGTGCACAAAAACACCTCCATACCCGTTTTATGCACGGGTCTTTTTCTCAATCTTTTTCATACCGCCCATGTATGGCTGAAGTGCTTCCGGAATGTTTACAGAACCATCTGCATTCAGATTGTTTTCAAGGAAAGCAATCAGCATTCTCGGCGGTGCTACTACTGTATTATTTAATGTATGAGCAAGATATTTCTTTCCATCCTCACCATTGACACGGATCTTCAGACGACGAGCCTGAGCATCGCCAAGGTTGGAGCAGCTTCCTACCTCAAAGTATTTCTTCTGTCTTGGAGACCATGCCTCTACGTCTATGGATTTCACTTTCAGATCAGCCAGATCGCCGGAGCAGCATTCCAGTGTACGAACCGGAATATCCAGAGAACGGAACAGATCAACTGTATTCTGCCATAATTTTTCAAACCACATTTTGCTGTCTTCTGGCTTGCATACAACAATCATTTCCTGCTTCTCAAACTGGTGAATGCGATAAACGCCTCTTTCCTCAAGACCATGAGCTCCTTTTTCTTTACGGAAGCATGGGGAATAGCTGGTAAGAGTTTTTGGAAGCTCCTGCTCCGGAATGATCTGGTCAATAAATTTACCGATCATAGAATGCTCACTTGTTCCAATAAGGTAAAGATCTTCACCCTCAATTTTATACATCATAGCATCCATTTCCGCAAAGCTCATTACACCTGTTACCACGTTGCTGCGGATCATAAAAGGCGGTACACAGTAGGTAAATCCTCTGTTGATCATAAAATCACGGGCATAGGAAATTACTGCGGAGTGAAGTCTGGCAATATCTCCCATCAGATAATAAAATCCGTTTCCTGCAACTCTTCTGGCACTGTCCAGATCAATTCCATCAAAGTTTTCCATGATTTCTGTGTGATACGGGATCTCAAAATCAGGAACAACCGGCTCTCCGAATTTTTCAACCTCAACGTTTTCACTGTCATCTTTTCCAATAGGTACTGTAGGATCAATGATATTCGGAATTACCATCATATCCTTCAGAAGCTCTTCTTCTACTTCTTTTTCTCTTGCAGAAAGTTCATCAATACGTGCTCCGGAAGCAGCCACCTGCTTTTTAATTTCCTCTGCCTCTTCGCGTTTTCCCTGTCCCATCAGAGCGCCAATCTGTTTGGAAATTTTATTTCTCTCAGCTCTTAACGCCTCAACCTCCTGCTTAATGGCTCTGTTTTCTTTGTCCAGCTCCAGAACCTTGTCTACCAGTTCCAGCTTGCTGTCCTGGAATTTATTCCTTATATTCTGTTTTACGATCTCCGGATTTTCTCTTACAAACTTGATATCTAACATGATTTTCCTCCTCAAAATTTAACTTTTAATTTAATTTGTCAGTTTCATCCTCTTCCAGTTCTCCCAGTCCAAAATTGACAGCTTTTCTTAATGCCTCAACTTCTTCCTGGCTGAGCATTACATAAGATTCACCTTTTACAATTTCCTTCAGATAAAGGAAACAGTTATCGCGACTGTGAACCGCATTTAAGATCAGACCTGTATTTTCTTTATCAAGAAGAGCAAGCGCAAAGCTGAGTTTGCCGCCTACGTCATCAAAAGCATCGTATTTTTCTACTCCATACTTGCTGAAGATCACTCTGAAATTTTTGACAATCGACTTTATTGTCTGCTCATGATTTTCCTTTGCCTCATAGAGCCGGTCAATCTGTGCAAATTTTCTCATAAATGTCTTTTCCAGTGACTGTGCATCGCTGCCCTTCATAAACATCTTATATTTTCTCTCCAGCCTGCTCAGTCTCAAACTATAGCTTATCATACTTCCAATCAAAATAATTACAATAATCAAAAGTATGATAATAATAATTCCGGGATCAATTCCTATATTTTCAAAAATAGCACTCATATGATCTGATCCCCCTTTTATCCAATAGACTCAAACAGATCAATGATCCGTTCCAGGTCTTCTCTGGAGTAATACTCGATTTCTATTTTGCCTTTATTATTCTTCTTTCTGTGAATAAATACTCTTGTACCTGTGATTCCTTTCATTTTTTCTTCCAGACTTTCGTAAACAGCATCCTCTGCTGAGTTTGAAACTGTCTCTTTCTGACGTGAAGGTTTCAAAATCTTCCGCACAAGAGCTTCTGTCTCACGAACACTCAGTTTATGATCAAATACTTTTAAAGCGATCATTTCTTGTGTTTCAAAGTCAGAAATCCCCAGAATTGCACGGGCATGTCCGGCAGATATCATTTCATCCACAACCATTTCCTGAACCCGCGGTGAAAGTTTCAAAAGACGAAGAGAATTTGTTACTGCTGTCCGGCTCTTTGAAACCCGTTCCGCAATCTCATCCTGTTTTAAATGAAATTCTTCAATTAAACGCTTATATGCCTGAGCCTCTTCTACCGGATTCAAATCTTCTCTCTGTATATTTTCAATCAGAGAAATTTCAACAATCTCCTGATCTGAAAACTCTTTTATTACAACAGGAACTTCTTTTAATCCAGCCATTTTTGCAGCTCTCCAACGTCTTTCACCAGCTATGATCTCAAAATAGCTCTTCTTATCAGATACAAGAAGCGGCTGCAAAATTCCATATTGTTTTATTGATTCAGATAACTCCAATAATGCATCCTCATCAAACTTTTTACGTGGCTGTTCACGATTTGGCTCCACTTTTGAGATTTTTACAATTACTGGACCGCCTGCTGTTTTTTCTTCTTTCTTTTCAGAGGTTTTCACAGGATGAACTGCTGTTTTTTCTTTTGTATCCTTTGCTCCTGATTTTGAAGGAACAGACTTTTCCGGAAAAAGCGCATCAAGACCTCTTCCAAGCCCAGATTTTTTTACTGCCATCATTCACCCTCCCTGTTTATTACTTCTTCTGCTAACAAACGATAGCTTTCTGCTCCTGCGGAGCGTGAGTCATAAATAGTGATTGGCTGTCCATAACTGGGGGCTTCCGCAAGTCTTACATTCCTGGGAATAATTGTCTTATAAATATTCTGCTGAAGATTATCCTTAACATTTTCCACTACCTGCAAAGATAAGTTTGTTCTGGCATCATACATAGTAAACACAACGCCTTCCATAACAAGACGTTTGTTTAATCTTTCTTTTACCAGATCAATTGTATGTATCAGCTGAGATAAACCCTCCAAAGCATAATATTCACACTGTATTGGCACAAGAACCGATGTAGCTGCTGTTAAAGCGTTAATGGTCAGCATATTTAAAGATGGCGGACAATCCATAATAATATAGTCATATTTTCTGCGTATTTTGTCCGTTATTCTTTTTAAAATATACTCTTTATCATCTACGCCAATCAGTTCTATTTCCGCACCTGACAAATTCACATTGGATGGAATTAAATCCAAATTTTCCACTACGTTTTTAACAATTGTACTTTTTGCATCTGCCTGTCCCAGCAAAAGCTCATACAGCGTGTTCTCCACTGTATTTTTATCAACTCCCAGGCCACTGGTTGTATTTCCCTGCGGATCAATATCTATTGCTAAAACTTTTTTCCCTTTTTCCGCAAGGCAGGCTGACAGATTGATGGCTGTTGTTGATTTGCCAACCCCACCTTTTTGGTTAGCTACCGCTATTATTCTTCCCAATTTTCTTCCTCCTTTTGAGGGATTATAGAGATATTTTCATTATAGCACTTTTATATGTATTGTTCCACTCTATGTTTCACGTGAAACATTAAATTTTAGGAAACTCTCTAAATTAATTATTGTTAATATTCAACAATTTTATACACTTTAAGAAAATATTTTTTATCATTGCTTAATCATAATTTATTCAGAATACCATAACTGAACAAATACCAATTTTTTCACAATAGAGTCTGCAATATACGGGCATAAAAATCGTTAATCTCAGCATGTAAGTCTCACATGGACAGAACAAATCAGCAAAAAAGCTTGTGCTCTTTTCAAATTTGCTCTTTTACAGCAGAATACCTAAAGCAGATAGATTTGTACTTTTCTGGCACAGTTTATAATTCAATATTTCCTACTCACCTATAAATAAACAAGTATCCGTTTGTAAATAAAGAGCTCCGTAATATACAGCAAAAAAGATTCATTAAAGCTTATATGTTGTTAAAGAAAAATGAAAAACAAATTTTGTATAATAAAATCTGTGATATGAGAACACAATGAAATGTCAACCTCTATATATACGTCTCATAAAGACAAACAACGAAGATTTGTGTACATTTTCAAATGTTTGCATTTACAGCTATAAATATGAAATCTAAAAAAGTGACATAAAGGACGTAAAATTTTCGCTGATTAATCTTTGTATGTCATATATAAATTTAATAATTCTTTTATATATGCCGCAATGCATATTATAACTTTCACTTTTAAAAATCTGATACTTACACATTTATAAATTTTACTGCTTCATAACTATAAAATCTTTGATGACATTTTACTCATAAAAATTTATATTCTCTAACTATAAATCAGTAAATATAGAATTTTGCACAATAGAATCGAATCTATCATATACAAGCATAAAAGAAATATCAAGCTCTATATGCGCATCTTATAAAGACAAATTTTTGAGGATTTTGCGCACTTTTTCAAATTTGCTCATCAATAGTTCTCTAATGTAATTTACGATCAATCCCTATTCTGGTAGCTGTCCCTAAATAAGAATAGAATCCCACAAAACATCAATGACACCACTTAGTTTTTAAAGTAGGCATAATATACAAACCGATGAAAATATTTATCAAGAATAATATAATTTATATATCAAGGCAATAAAATAAAGCCTTTATATGTTTTCCCCGTAGGTGCCCATTTATTTACAAAGTTTCACGTGAAACATTATTAATTTAATTGAACTTTATAAAAGCAATAGAAAGCTTATAATTTTTATACTGATAATGCCTCATCTAAATGCATTACACAAGTATGTTTCACGTGAAACATACTCATTCTTCAAATGTAAAAACAGCTGATCTCTGTTGATTTATTTACAATTTTTATAAGTGTTCTGTTTGTAGGCGCTAAATCAACAAGTAATAAATTTTATATCTTTAAATAAGCAAATCTGAAAAAGTACGCAAAATTCTCATTGCCTTATCTTTGTGGGATGTACATATAGAATCTAAAGCTTCTTTGTGTCCTTATATTACAGGTACTATTATATAAAATTCTGTATTTGTTCATTTATCGTTTTATATAATAAAATCTAAAGTATACCACTAATATTCTTCAGGTTTTATAGATATATTACATAAAATAAATACGACATAATTTTGAACTTATCAATATCCATGTAATAAGTAAATTAAAAATCATACAAGCCTCTCTTGGGTGTATCTCTGTGTAGTGTTATATAAAAATTGTTTGTGTCCACATATTATAATCCCCATTATATAAGGTTTAGTGTTTACTTGCTTATAAATTATTGTGTTATCTTATATCTGCCATTCCCCATATACGCACATTAGAGAAAGATGTTTCACGTGAAACATCTTTCTTTTTCAAATGTAAAAGTCCTCCCCTTCTCATGACCATTTACATTTTTTGATAAGTGTTTGTTTAATGAACAGATATCAGATTTCGTATATTAGAATCAAAATCTAAAGTATACCACCAAAATTTTCCAATTTCTACGGATATATTTCATAGAAGCAAAGCATAATTTTGAATTTATGATCATCTATAAACGAGTAAAATAAAAATCGTACAAACTTTCCCCGGAGTTATGGAGTTATCTCTGTGCAATTTTATATGTACAGAAGAGAGTTTGTTTACGTCTTCATATTATAAACTCCATTGTATAAAATTCATTATTTACTTATTTATAGATTATTGTGCTATCTTATATCTGATATTTCCCCATATAAGCATGTCAGAGAAAAATGTTTCACGTGAAACATCTTCTTTTTTCAAAAACAAAAGTCCTCCCTTTCTCATAACCATTTACAGTTTTGATAAATATTTGCTTATACGCTGTAAATGAACAAGTATCAGATTTCGTATAGTACAATCAAAATCTAAAGTATACCACCAAAATTTTCCAATTTTTATGGATATATTTCATAGAAGCAAAGCATAATTTTGAATTTATGATCATCTATAAACGAGTAAAATAAAAATCGTACAAACTTTCCCTGGGGTTATCTCTGTATGATTTTATATGTACAGAAAAAGTTTGTTTATATCTTCATATTATAAACGCTATTGTATAAAATTTATTATTTACTTATTTATAGATTGTTTCGCTATCTTATATCTGACATTTCCCCATATACGCACATCAGAGAAAAATGTTTCACGTGAAACATCCTTTTTTTCAAATGCAAAACAACTCCCTCCGCCGACTCATTTAAAATTCTTGATAAGCGTTCTGTTTATAAGGTGTAAATAAGCAAGTACCCGATTTTACTATGTAAAATCCAAAATATATCACCAAAGTATTTTAAGCTCTATAGATATAACTATTACACATTATATGTGTTATCATCATTCCCCCTTCTAAACAGTGAAAAAAGAATGTTTCACGTGAAACATTCTTTTATAGACATACTATTTTAAATCAAATATTTATTCCCTCTTATATAATTACATTTATTTCATTTCAATGTTAAAACACAGATATTCTCTAGCTCCTCTCTGAATTCTATTATTTACTGGCAGCATAAACTATCAACAACTCATGTTTTCTTGAAATCTATGCAGCCAGTAAATACAAAGTTTTCAACTCAAAAGAATTTTTGTTATATCTGTGCTCTATAATGATATATCATTTATACAATACCTTTATTTTTAGTTATTTTTCAGAATTTCTTTTATTTCAGGAATTGTTTTTCCCTGTTCTCTTAACGATTTGATATAATAAATACGTTCCAGGCTTTCTTCTCTCCTATATCTCCTTGTAAGATTGTGTTCTGCCTGCTCAAAGGAAATCATTCCCTCTTCTGTATAAAATTTAAGCGTACTGTATCTCATATCTGTAAGTCTGACCAGCTCGCCAATCGTGACATACTCCGATTGCTGAATAACCTCCATGCTTCTCTGTCTTGACACATCTATTCTCCTTAATTTGTATTCATAACAGTCAGGACAGTCATTATAGCAATAAGATTTTCGATATAATCAATCATTTCTTTTATCAGTAGTCCGGAATCAGAATTTACAATTTCTTTCAGCTTATGCCTTATTTCCTTCTGTTCAAAAGATGAAAAGTATTCTTTCATGATTTTGCTTCTCTCCAGAAGGGCAACCAGGCAGGCTATGTCCTCTGTTATTTCTCCATCCTCCAGAAGTTCTGATCTGATCAAATCTACTACATAATGAACAGCCTGTTTTGTAGGAACATAATTTTTTCGTTTACTATTTATACCAGATTCTGTAATGCTTACAAGTCCCATCTCTTCTAAAGAGGTACCTACTGCGCCAATAAGCTCCCTTAATTTCCTGTCTGAAAATGAATAATTATATTCTTCTATAATTTTTTCTATTTTTACAGGTTTGGGCTGATTTATAAAATTATATAAAGGTTTCAGATACATTTTTTCAGCCGGAAGCTCACCGGTTACTCTTACCTTCTTTTTCTCCAGCACAATACAATTTTCCATTTTCAGTTCTAAAAGACCGGAGGCAACCACACACACCAGTTTTTCCACATTGAATCCTGAAATCTTTCCTTTTCCATGCATTGCACAAATTAAATATTCCTGAGTAATTGACAAATCTCTCATTTCTTTTTCCTCCTTAAACCTCTTGGTAGTGTCAAAAACTACCTGTTTTTATTGTTCTAAAATCCTTTAAAACCTTGAATTACAGGAGGTTTACAAATAAAAAGAGCATTGACCTCCCTTTTCTGGTATAATGTCAATCGCCAAACCAACATCCCCGAAAGGAGCCAATGCTCATGAACATTATACTTTATTTACTTCAGCTAATTCAATACCAACATCAACAAATCTGCTGGCTTTTAAATTTTATCTGCAGATATATCCCTCTCAAGCAGTGGGCCTTCGATGATTCCCACTCTCCCAAATATCAAAAGTTCAAGATTGATGCACTCCCTCTGATCACGGATTTCCGTCAGGACTGGACTTACAAAGAACTCATCCCTTACTACGAAAAGCGTTATGGTAAAAAGATCCGCCCGATCAGCCGCCGGTCAGAGTGTGACATTCCAGATTCCTGCACCTGCCCACGCTGTGATGCTCCCAAACCCTTCCTCTACCGGAATAACGGTTCCAAAGGACAATTCCTGTGTAAAATCTGTGATGCTGGATTTTCTCCTGATGAAAGCAGGTTCTCTTCCGTAAAGCTGCGATGTCCTCATTGCGGCAACACCCTGGTTCCCAAAAAGGACAGGAAACACTTCATTGTCCATAAATGCGTCAATCCCGAATGTCCTTACTACCTTCACAACCTCAAAAAAGTTGACAAGGCAGATCTCGCAGAGGATTATGGTAAAAATAAATATAAGCTCCATTACATCTACCGTGAGTTCACGATGGATTTTTTCAGCATGGGCTTAAATACCCTGCCTAAAAATGCCTCTTCCCTTAAATTCAACAAACACAATGCCCATGTCATGTCCTTATGCCTGACACTGCACGTCAATCTGGGGCTTTCCCTGCGCAAGACGTCACAGGCTTTAAAAGACCTGTATAACATCAGCATTTCCCACCAGCAGATCGCTAACTACTGCAAAACCGCTGCCATCTGTATCAAGCCCTTTGTCGACCAGTATCCTTACGAGAAAGGGGATGTCTTCACTGCTGATGAAACCTATATCAAGATCCGCGGCATCAAAACTTACGTCTGGCTGATCATGAACGCCGCCACACGTTCCATTCTCGGCTATCAGGTATCCGATAACCGTGGGGTTGGTCCCTGCATCCTCGCCATGCGTATGGCTTTCCATGGGCTTGCAAAACTCCCGGAAAACTTTAAATTTGTTGCGGACGGTTACAGTGCATATCCTCTTGCTGCAATGGAATTCGCAAAAAAGTTTGGTAAAGACTTTACCTTCACCGTTACCCAGGTTCTTGGACTTACCAACGACGATGCTGTTTCTAAAGAACACCGCCCTTTCAAACAGATGATTGAACGGCTGAACCGCACGTACAAGGCTTCTTACCGCAGCACGAACGGATTTGATAACATCGACGGTGCCAACTATGACCTGGCTCTCTGGGTGGCTTACTATAACTTCCTGCGACCACATAAACATACGGGATATAAAGTACTCAACCAGGTAGACATGCTCCAGGGAGCGGATAACATGCCAGGCAAGTGGCAGCTTCTGATCTTCCTTGGACAACAGACCATTCTGAATATACAGAAAAACGGGACTGCTGCACCGGAGCGGAACGGTTGTCAATAGAACCGTGGAATACCACAACAGACGGCTATGCCGACTGTGAGGATATGCCGCGAAAGTCTGTTGACAAAAAGTTCCCGGATGATCCTGTCCAGCAGAAAAGGGGCAACTGCACCCTTTTCCTGCCTTCCGGCGAGGATAGATTCGGGCAATGCCCGAAAATGGGTCAAGGGACTGGTCCCTTGTAGGTTCTCAGGGCAACGCCCTGAGCCCTCGGAGAACTTATCGGAATAAATATCTGCAATTTTCAAGGTTCATTTGAGCCTTTTTCTTTAGCTCTGTTTTTCATAGATTATTTGACACTACCAACCTCTTCAACGCTCAAAGTCTGTTCCTTTTACTTTGTTTCTCATACCTTACCTGGCGCTTTCAATCTCTGTAATTTTCAAAGATGATGTGAATCTATTTTTCCTGAATTTATTATAGATTTCTTTACACTTCTACTTTCAAAAGCACTTTCAGCATTTTAAAAACAAGATTTTTTTTCATCTCTGCTTTCAGAGTTTTAAATACTGTCTTTTATGCCATATGTTTATAGAAGTGATTACTATCTACTTATCACTTGCTACTTACGATTTAAAAATACACCCATTTTATAACTCTGTCAATATTTTTATTAAAATTTTATTTTCTATTACTATAAAGAGCAAATGCAGAGTTTTGCATAATAGAATCCATACAATATGGATGCAAAGAAAAAAGAAAATTAAAACTCTATATATACACCGCACAAAAATAACGAGAATTTTGTGCGCTTTTTCACATTTTCTCATTATATAGTCCTATTGAATAAAAAAGAAACTTCCCATACAGAACGAATAAGAAAGTCTCTCATATTTGCACATACAGATTTTACTTTTTCATTTCAGAATTTTCTATCACGTTGCTTTTGATAGCAATATTTTAACAAGCTATAAATGAACTAATGCCAAATTTTACACAGTAAAATCTGCAATATACTGCCACAAAAGAAACATTAATCTCGACATGTAAGCTTCACAAAGATAAACCAGCGAAAAATTTATGCTCTTTTTCGTATTTTATCATTTAAAAGAAGAAAAATATATTTATAACTATAAATGAGCAAATTTGAAAAAGTTTACAAAATCATCACGAAGTTGTCTTTATAAAATGCACATATAGAGCTTAATATTTCTTTTATGTCCGTATACTGCGGATTTTATTGTGTAAGATTCGATATTTACTCATTTATAGTTTATAAGATTACAAAAAGCCCCAAATTAAAGTATCACTAAAAACGCCGTGATAAACAGCTCACAGCATGAGGTCTGATTATCACGGCTTACAATTCATTTTGAAGTAAATAGTTTTCACCCCAGTTACACAGTTCATCAAGAATTGGAGTTAAAGTTCTTCCAAATTCAGTTAAAGAATATTCTGTTTTTGGCGGAACCACCGGGTAAACCTTACGGTTAATCAATCCATCTTTTTCCAGCTCACGAAGCTGTTGAGCCAGCATTTTTGGAATACGCTTATGAATCTCACTGTACCATAATGTTTAATTCATTAAGTGCCATAAAATGACAGCCTTATATTTTCCGCCGATTAATTGAATGGTTGCTTCAACGGGGCAATTAAAACCACAGCAATTACTTTCCATAATGTTCTCTTACTTTCTTTTCAGGTAGTATATTACAAAATAGTGCGTTCTTGTCTAATAAAGTATTACAGATATAATTATAGTACAGGTTGACCTGATTCACAAGAACAAAGGAGATTAAAAAGCATGAATGTATTAGATATTGCAAAAAAGAGATATTCCGTCAGAGCCTACAAAAATAAGCCTGTAGAAAAAGAAAAGCTGGATAAAATACTTGCCTGTGCTCATGTTGCACCAACTGCGGCAAACCTGCAGCCCGTTAAATTATTGGTTGTACAGGACAAAGAACGGTTGAAAAGTATTGCAAAAGCCGGAAACATATATAATGCCCCATTAGCGATTATTGTTTGTGCAGATCATTCAAATGCGTGGAAACGACCTTTTGATAACAAACAGACAACAGATATTGACGCAGCTATTTTGACAGATCACATGATGCTCCAGGCGACAGAGCTGGGATTAGGTACGGTCTGGGTATGCTTTTTTAAGCCGGATATAATCAAACAAGAATTTTCATTACCAGATCACCTGGAACCCGTTAATATATTAGCTATTGGCTATGGAAATGATGCACCGGCAGAATAGAAACATTCATCAATCAATGCATTTCATACTGTACACGATATAAAGCCAGGATGCTGATTTTCTGCACTTTTGGGAAGTTACTCCTGGCTTTCATAAATAACAAGAGCCAGATCTGAGCAGGGTCTGACTCTTGATATATCATTTGTTTTTATAGTAAACTATAAATGAGCAAATACAGAACTTTGCACAATAGAATCTGTAATATGCAAACGCAAAGAAATCATAAATTCTATATGCGGCTCTCACAAAGACAAAGTAACCATAATTTTGTATACTTTTTCAAATTTACTTATTCATAGTTATTAAATAAGCTTTTACAGAAAAACACCTTATCTTCTGTGTATCATTAAAGCAACCTCGACTGAATATGAATATAAAAGCCCAACAAACACTCCTATACTGCAAACAATGATGCCAGATGCCATACTCTTTTTACTTTACCGCCTGATATCTTCTATATCCTCTGTAGCCTCCCACCGCCAGCAGCGCTGCAAGAGCCACATATATAATTGGCAGAAGCTGCATCTGGGTAAAATATTTTCCAAACAGGGGTATCAGGCGGCAGTCCAGAAGGTTCCAAATTGCCAGGGCATTGGACGGAATACAGAGCCATAACTGGCTTGCCATACGAAATTGATCCGGAATATTCACTGCCATGGAAAGCAAAAGGATTCCAACCATTACAGCCATAGTGCCTGTACTGCTTTTTAATTTTTCTGCACAGAACATGGCAAATGCCGATTCCAGAACTGCTGCAGTCAGTAGTATGAGAAGCTGTATGGCCAGTACCTGTCCAATGGTAAGAGAATGAGAGCACGCAGGATATATCATTTGTATCTGTGTATTCAGTCCATAGAAGCCATAAAGGATCAAAACAGGGATTACACAGGCCAGAACAAGGCATATGGTCCCCCCAAGAGAAAGCGTTACTCCCGCTGTGATTTTTGCTGCATACAGGGTTTTCTTTCCATATTTGCAGCAAAAATTAATATGATTTACTTTTCGAAAATGTTCTTCTGCAAATATCGCCGGCACTGCAACAGCTACAAAAATAATCTGCATGACCGCCATTGTATAAAACGCTGCGCTGAGCTTCCTCTCTCCGGCTGTATCTTCATAGGTAAAAGGAACTTTTATTCTGCTTTCCTGATTTTCCCAGTATTCCCTTTCTCCTTCCCGCAGTTTATATTTCTCCATATAACGGTTCAGCATCTTCTTGCGTTCCCCATATACGTTATCTTCTGTTATATTTTTTGTCTGTATCTGGTCTGAGGGTAATAAACAGGACAAAAAATACTTCAGACCATGCGGATATTCTTTATCCTTATATTCTTCAAACAAAACGTCATCCACGGGTTTTCCTGTAATTTCCAATTCTTTTTGTCTGTTTTCATGAATATACTGAATGATATTCTGTCCATCTGAATTAAGTCCAATATCACTGATACATATTACAAATGCGGAAAGCAATATCATAATTCCAAGGGTGATCCATATGATTTTGCGGCGGAAAAGCTTCAGATACTCGTACCCTAAGATCCTTTTAAAATCACTCACAGCCTTTCACCTCCCCAAATTTTTCAAGATAAAGCTTTTCCAGATCACTTCCTGTTTCCTGTCTGGTCCCTTCAAAAATAAGCTGCCCCTCTTTCATCATCAGAATTTTATCTGCAATCTGTTCCACATCCGACACAATATGGGTGGAAAGAAGAACAATATTGTTTTCTCCCTGTCTGGCAATCATTTCACGGAACCGGACTCTCTCTTTTGGATCAAGCCCGGCTGTAGGCTCATCCAGGACCAAAATTCTGGGCCGGTTAATAAGAGCCTGTGCGATTCCCAGTCTGCGTATCATGCCTCCTGAATATGTTTTGATCTTCTTTTTTTCCATACCTTTCAGTCCGGTCAGTTCGATCATTTCCAGGCAGCGTTTTTTTGCTGCGCTCTTTGGTATTCCTTTCAGGGCTGCCAGATACATTAAAAAACCCATGCCTGTAAACTCCGGATAATACCCAAAGTCCTGCGGAAGATATCCCAGGATTTCCCTGTATTCTTCCTCTCCTGCTTCTCTTCCATCCAGCGTAATGGTCCCTCTGTCCGGTGTTAAAATACCGCAGATCATTCGCATTAAAGTGGTTTTTCCGGCTCCGTTGGCTCCCAGAAGCCCGTACACACCGGGAGTCAGATTCAAAGAAATATTGTCTACTGCAATTTTATTTCTGAACTGTTTCGATACTCTGTTAATCAAAAGCTCCATGCCCATTCCTCCGACTGAAGTAATATCATTTTCCATTCCCTGAAGGTCAGCATTGCCAGTATGACAAGACTGAGCACCCATCCCAGGGGTTTCATAAGGGAATAAATATTTATTTTGCTGTAAGTTACCACCAGAACAGCTCCGCAGATCAATACAGAAACTGCGCTGCAGTAATATATGCTTTCCTTTCCCCGAACTTTTCTGACTATTGTAAGATTGCAGTAACAGGATAAAAGATATGGAAACAGAATAACCAGGGCGGCAGAAAGAAATTCATATGTTCCGTTCCACATCAGTAATGGAAAAAGAGCTGCAAGAACAATCATATTTCCCAGTCCAAGAATCATAAATTTTGCCATTAAAACAGCTTTCAGGGAAAATCTTGATACCATTTCCAGTTCTTCCATCCCATATCGTACAGATCTACTGCCTTCTGCCACAAAGGACAAAGCCAGAACAGGAAGCATAGCTGCCAGAATACCTGTATACATTCTGTTTTTGTCAAATGCGGCGCAGATTCCACCTGTTAATACCGCTGCTGAAATAAGCCAGTTCCATTTGCGTATATATCCTGTCTGGCTTCGCAGAAACTCCATATTACTCATTCTGCTTTCGGGCATCCTCTGCAAAAACTCCTGTTTTCGTACCGGATCCGGCGGCTGATACAGCATTTGAAGCTCTTTTTTCAGTTTCTGTTTCAATCTTATCCCTCCATTTCCTTTTTCAGCTTTTTCAGACATTCTCTGTCCTTTCTGTACAGAGCAAATCTGGAAATCCCCAGTATCTCTGCTGTTTTTCCAACGGAAAGCTCGTTTACATACCGCAGAAAGACAAGCTCCTGCTCCTGAGCGTCCAGACTTTTTATGGCTTTTCTCAGATCCATATGTACTGCCATCCTCTCCTGAATATTTTCCATACAGCCGGAAAGTTCTTCTGAAAGCGCTTCATTCTTTTGTTTTCTTATCTGATCAATACAGAGGTTTCTTGCAATCCTGTACAGATAACTGATTTCTTTTCCCATATCTTTATAAGTTTTATTTTCCAGAAAACGGAGAAAGGTTTCCTGCGTAATATCTTCTGCTGTCTGCTGATGTCTTAATTTCATATAGCAGTACCGGTATATTTTGTCATATTGTTCATCCAGATCTGTATGCATCAGAAATCCTCCTCTCATAATATTTAACGGATCAGCGTCTGGAAATGTGCGGAAATTTTTTATAAAAATTATAGAAATGCCTGTATTGTACCACTTTTCAATTCGTGATAAACTGTTTCGTATCAAACAGCAAATCTTATTTCAGACTGCCTGCGGCAATCTGATTTTAACACACAAAGGAAAGTGAGGCTTATCTATGTTATACTTTGAAAACGATTACTCCGAAGGCGCTCATCCCAAAATTCTTCAGAGGCTTATGGATACAAATATGGAACATTTATCCGGCTATAGCTCTGACCGCTACACAGATCTTGCCAAAAATAAAATCCGGGATCTCTGCAGCTGCCCGGAAGCCGAAATTTATTTTCTGGTGGGAGGAACTCAGACAAACCAGACTGTAATCGACTCTGTGCTTAAAAACTATGAGGGCGTGATTGCTGCTGAGACAGGCCATGTAAGTGTTCACGAAGCCGGCGCCATTGAATTTACAGGCCACAAGGTTCTCACCCTGCCCCAGCATGACGGAAAGCTCTGCGCCCGGGAACTGAAAGACTATATGGAGACTTTTCTGGGAGATGACAGCCATGAGCACATGGTTTTTCCGGGAATGGTATATATTTCTCATCCTACTGAATACGGAACTCTTTACACAAAGGATGAACTGAAAGAACTTTCTCAGGTATGCCGCCGGTTTAAGCTTCCTCTCTATATGGACGGCGCCCGTCTCATTACCGGTCTCGCCTGCCCTGAAAATGAACTGTCGCTTCCTGATATTGCTGATCTGTGCGATATTTTTTACATCGGCGGTACCAAAGCCGGCGCTCTGTGCGGAGAAGCTGTTGTTTTTACAAAAAATAATACTCCTGCACATTTTCTTACTCAGATCAAGCAGCACGGCGCTCTTCTTGCAAAGGGAAGGCTCTGCGGCATACAGTTTGATGCTCTTTTTTCAGATGATCTTTATAAGGAAACCGGCAGAAATGCCATTGAAGCAGCAGCTCTTCTGAGGGAAGGACTTCGTCAAAAAGGATATACCTTTTATAACAGTTCTCCCACCAATCAGCTTTTTCTGGTTATGGAAAACAGCAGACTGGAAGAGCTGAAAAATGATGTTGTATACAGTTTCTGGGAAAAGGCTGACGATACACATACCGTCATTCGATTTGCCACAAGCTGGGCAACTTCCAGAGAGGATGTAGAAAAGCTTCTTTCTCTTTTATAGCATTGTAAAACGCATTGTTTTGGCGTATAATAATTGCAGTCAGATCACGTGAAAAGGAGGTCTCATATGAAGAAAAACAAGAACCGTCTAACCACATTTGTAGTGCTGTTCTCCTCCGCAACAGCCATCATCCACATTGCAAACAAGATCATTGCCGCATCTGCATCTCTGAAGGAAATGCTTGATTCCAACAGACGTAACTATTATAAATGGCGTTTTGGAGAAATTTTTTATACAAAAAAAGGAAGCGGAAGTCCTGTTCTCCTTATCCATGATATGCTTCCCGGAGCCTGCGGCTATGAATGGAACAGAATCGAAGAAGAGCTTGCCATGGAACATACGGTATACACCATTGACCTTCTGGGATGCGGACGCTCTGAAAAGCCGGGAGTGACCTATACAAATTTCGTCTATGTACAGGTAATCTGCGACTTTATCAGAAATGTGATCGGAGAAAAAACAGATGTGATCACAAGCGGTTTTTCCGGCTCCTTTGCCGTTATGGCCTGCCGCAATGAAAAAAATCTTTTCAACAGACTGATTCTTGTGAATCCGCCTGCCCCCGGCAACCTGACACAAATGCCGTCCAGAAAAGACCGTCTGCTGAAATATTTCCTGGAAATCCCTGTATTTGGAACTCTTGTTTATCACATTATTGTTTCCAGAGTAAATACTTCGGACTTTTTTATTGAAAACATGGTTTTTGATCCCTTCCATATGGATCAGAATCTTCTTGATGCTTATTATGAAGCTGCTCACAGAGGCGGATGTCAGGCAAAGGCAGCCTATGCCAGCAAAGCTTCCCGCTTTATGAACATTAATATCCTGCCTGCATTAAAGTCCATTGACAACAGTATTTTTATTATTGAAGGCGAAGCTGAAAATAACGGAGCTGCTGTTGTAGACAGCTATCGAAGCATCAATCCTTCTGTGGAATCTGTTACGATTCCTCATACCAGGCATCTTCCCCATATGGAAGATCCGGAAAAATTCCTGGAACAGATCGGGATTTTCCTGTAACATACTGACAACTGAATTGTATATGATCCTGCAGCTGTTTTTCAACACAGCTGTCTGTACAGAGAATGCCCCCGGAAATTAATTTCCGGGGGCATTCCGCATTCTGTAATCATAACCAGTAATTTTACGGGTCAGGATGCTTCTTGGCTTTCTTCAGAAGAATCTGTATTCAGCATTTCCTGATATGCGTCTGTAAGATCACGTATATCCATTTTGTTTACAAGATAAACCTTATCACCTGTCACTGCTGCATAAAAGCTGGAATCGTACTCATAATAGCTTACGGTTGTTTTCTGTCCCTCTGTATCAGTGAAAACAAAGGTAAAAGCAGCAGCTTCATCCGGCGTATACTCCTCTGTCAGGCGTTCCTGACCTGCCATATTAATCAGTTTGTTATAGAAAGTAGTAAATACTGTTTCCTCAATTTCCTTTCCATCAAGAGCATAGGAAATTTTTTCCTCTTCTGCAGTCCCGGTCTTTTCATCAGAAGTATTTTCCGCTGCATCTTCATTTTCTTTATCTTTATCTGCAGCAGCTTCCCCAGTGTCACCGGAACCCTCTTCTTTCTCGGATCCGGCGCTTTCTTCCGTACTGTCTTCTGTATTTTTTGCGGTTTCTCTTGTAACCTGTACGGTATGAGCTCCGTCCTCAGACTGAACTTCAAGACTGTCCAGATTATTGACAGTCAGATAATTTACTGTCAGGCTGTAAAAATCTGAAATATTCTTGTCTACAATATCTGTCAGAGAAGTCTCTGGTATTGTATACACCTGTTTACTGTCATTGACTTTCACATAACGGTTTCCGTCAATCTCATCTCCCACATAAATCACAAGCTGCTTTTCCACCTGGGGCTTTTCTTCAGCTTCCCCAGAGTCTTCCGCCTCTGATGCTGTCTCTGTCTTATCTTCACTCTCAGATGCCCCTGTAGCGTCCGTATCTGCCTCTGCATCCTCTTCCGCAAGATAAGTTGCGGTAATTATTGCATACGGGTCATCAAAGCCGTATTTGGCCTGATCTGTGCAGTTATAGTCTACAAAGTCCCCGTAGGTGAGAGAACCTATGGCAGAGGTTACTGTTCCCGCCTTGGAGGTATCTGCCTGCTCAGAGGTTTTTCCGTCAGAAACATACCAGTACAGGCTGTCATCGTCCTGTGAAAGCTGATATCCGTTTTCTTTTTCCACCTTTACGTCTTTGATCGTTGCTGAGGTTACTGCCGGGAAGCTTTCCGCCTGCGCAAACTCATAGGAAGTTCCCATAAACGGTTCCAGAGATACAGCGGAAACAAGATAAATATCTTTGTCATCCTCTGATTTTTTCATATAATACTGACCGGAAGATTCATTTTTCATTCCTACCTGAAGAATGATGCGATTTCCATCCTCTTCCGTGAGAGTAATCTGATTCTGAGGTTTATCCAGATCATATTCGCTGAGATCCCCGGGATTTTCAATCTTCTGGTCTGCTGACAGCGCTGTCAGTGCATTTACCGCGCCGTCAAGAGTATCCTGGTTTACCGGAAAATCCGGCTCGTCTTTTTTTACCCACTTGTCTCCATCCTTCTCAAAAACCTCTTCTGCTCCCTCTGTGCCGTTAAAAGAGACAGAAGTAATTTTTTCCGAATCCATTTCTACGACGCTGACACTGGTATCTGCTGCCTCAGCTTCTTTTTCTTCCTGGGAATCCACATAGGAGGTAACTCCTATGTAGGTTCCTGAAAGAACAGCCAGTACAGCAACTCCGGAAATCAGTTTTACTGTCTTGCTCTTCATTATGCTTTTCTCCTTTTCAGCCATACACAGAATCCAATTACAAGGAATACTCCGGGAATCAGGCCCATTGTACAGATTTTCCAGAAGCTTACGTCATAAGCAGTAGGTGTGAGAGCGGTTACCTGCAGACTCTTGGATGGAATAGAAACTGTCTCTGCCTCATCAGAGCTGCACATCCAGTTCAGAGATTCCATGATCAGCTGTTCATTTCCTCCTGCTACTGCTGCATTGATCTGGCTGTCCATCAGGTTTGCCGTAGAATAATAAATAATCTGCGTCTGTTTATCGTCTTTAAGAGTTTCTGTAATACTTACTCCCAGATCAAAGGGACCTGCAATATCTTCTTCTGTTTTTTCCAGGGTTTCACTGTTTAAATCCGCCTTGGAATATGCGCTGTCAGAGGTTGTCAGAATGCTGTCAATTGTCACAGTACCTCTTACACTGTCCAGTTTACGGATACCCTGTGCATATGGCGCAAGAACAAAATATCCTGATGATGCAAAACCGGATACAGGCTCTGCACTTTTCACTTCAGGAACAATATAATACGGCATCTGCATTGCATAGTGCTGTGCGTCTCCTTCAATAACAATTCCGTCAGCCCGCTCTACGCCGTAGTTTTCCAGAACAGCGTCAAAGTTTTCCATGGACTCTTCTGTGTAATCAGAGAAGATCATTGCTTTTCCGCCGTTTTCCAGATATTCAAGAATTGCATTTTTCTCATCCTCAGAAATATCTGTTGCCGGTGAGTTGATCATCAGGCAGGCAGTATCTTCCGGCACGCTTTCTTCTGTAAGAAGATTCAGGGAGCGGATTTCAATATTTGCCTTTTCAATATCCTCCCGGATGGAAGCGTCCAGATCTTTTTCTCCATGTCCGTCCAGTGTATAAAGAACCGGCAGGTTTTCTGAGGTCACGTAGGAAATGGCGCTGGTGATCTGGCCTTCTCCGTCAAATCCTGTGGTAGTATAGCTGTAAGTATTATAATCCACAGAAGATTCGTAAATCTCGCCATAATCCACAACCTTGCTTCTTTCTCCACATTCAACGATCAGGCTGTTTGAGGAAACCTCTGCGTCTGTATACTCTGAAGTAAACTTGGGATTGACAACAGGATCTTTCTTTTCTACCTTAATATGATCAGATGCTTCCTCATATTTTTTCAGAAGCTTGCTTACCGTTTCATCCTCAGCTCCGCTCTGAGCGATCTGATAAATAGTTACGTCCTTATCCAGTTTTTTAAGAAAATCTTCCGTCTGTTTTCCAATGCTGAAAAGCTTCTGATCACTGACATCTATCTCGGAATATTTTGTCGGCAGAACATTCACGATCATATTGATCACTATAAAGATCACTATAAAGATCACACTGATCAGCATACTGTAGGAACCGTTTTTGATGTATTTTCCGTTAAAACTGGATTTTATTTTTTCTTTAAAGGATTTTTTCTCTGAGATTCCTTTATTTTTCTTTTCCGGCTGCTTCTTTTTCAGTTTTTCTTTTAATTTCACTCTTCCCACCTCCTTAATTCCAACGTCTCTTTACAATGGACTGTACAGTGAGAAACATGCATACTGCAATGACAGAAAGGAAATATACAATTCCATTCACATCAAAAATTCCATTTGCAAAATTGTCAAAATGTCCGCTTATGTTAAATATCTGAAGGGCTTTCTGGATGCCGCCTGCAAAAAAGCTGCTGTTCACCACATAAACAACTGCAAGAGCAGCCTCTCCGATCAGGCAGATCACTGCAGAAATCAGGAAGTTTTTGATCATTGTATAAATAATGATCGAAGCCGCCAGCATCAGAAGACCAAAGGTAATGCAGGTAGACAGAGCGCCTTCAGAGAAAAAGGAAGAGATTCCGTTCATCATAAAAAAGGCAAACAGAAATACAAAGGTCAGCACTGCCGCAATAACCTGGCTTTCTGTAAGGGAGGAAATAAACACACCTATGGCAAGGTTTGCGCATCCCAGAAGAAAGAATCCAAGGATTCCTGTATATGCAGTTCCAAAAGATACGGTTCCGAATTTTGACATTACCAGAGGATACAGGCAGATGATCGCCATGGGAATTGCAAAGATGGTTACCAGGGCAAGGTACTTGCCCATAACGATCTTTCCCACAGAAACAGGAGCCGTAAGAAGAAGCTGGTCTGTTTTCTGTTTTCGTTCCTCTGCCAGAGTCCTCATGGTAAGAATCGGCACACTGATCAGAAATACAAAGGTCAGAGCGCTTAGTGTATACTCAAATCTGGGATAAGCAGCATCCAGCTGATAGGCAGAAAAATAAATTCCTGTCAGTAAAAGTATAAAAAAGATAAACAGATATCCAATCATTGAGGTAAGATAGCTTCTCAGCTCTCTTTTATAAACTGCTGTCATGTTTATCCGCCTCCTCTGTCATGTTTTCTGATTCTCTGATCACAGCTTCTGCTTCTTCAGCTGTTTGTATCCGGTTATCTGTGTCAGATGAATCCTTTTTATTATCCTCTGTCAGTTCAAGGAAAATCTCCTCCAGAGAAATCTTCTGAGACTGCATTTCCAGAATCGGACAATGATTTTCTGCCATTTTAAAGAATACTTCTTCTCGGATATCCGCATTTTCTTCTGTGGAGACAGTCACATTCCAGCCCTCCTGGTCTGATTTTTTCTCTATGGAGATTTCCTTTACTCCGGAAATTTCTTCCAGAAGCTGACGGATACGGCTCTTTTCTCCTTTTACCAGAAGATTCAGATTGTTAGAGCCTGCTGCCAGTTTTCCAAGATTATCAGGAGTATCGCTTGCCACAAGCTTTCCGTGAGAAATGATCAGCACATAATCGCAGATCGCACTGACCTCAGAAAGAATATGAGAGCTTAAAATAACCGTATGCTTTTTTTTCAGACTTTTGATCAGATCTCTGATCTCTATGATCTGCTTCGGGTCAAGTCCTACAGTTGGCTCGTCCAGTATGATAACCTCCGGATAACCGAGAATTGCCTGGGCAAGTCCCACCCTCTGACGATAACCTTTGGAAAGATTTTTGATCAGACGGTTTTTCATATCTGTAATTTTCACCATATCCATGACCTCTTCGATCATGGCTTTTTTCTTGTCTTTTGGGATTTTTTTCAGATCCGCTGCAAATTTCATATATTCCAGAACGGTCATATCGAAATAAAGCGGTGGCTGCTCGGGAAGATAACCGATGCATTTTTTTGCCTTTTCCGGCTCCTCCAGAATATCATGTCCGTCTATGGTTACTGTACCTTCTGTAGACGCGATATAGCCGGTGATCATATTCATTGTTGTAGATTTTCCTGCGCCGTTTGGACCAAGAAATCCATAAATTTTGCCTTTCTCTATCTGAAAAGAAAGGTGGTCAACTGCTGTATGGTCTCCGTACCGTTTGACCAGATTGCTGACTTCAATCACTGAACTCTCCTCCTTTTTCCCTGATTGTATGGAAGGCGGACTCTGTGTTTGTCCGCCTTATAAATATTCTATGAAAAAGTTGTGATAAAAGTAGGGGAATTGTGTGATGATTTTGTGAAACCAGTTATACAAGAGGTTCTTTCAAAGGTGTTCCTGCTTTTCGGGGATATTTTCCCGGTGTGGATTTTACTTTTTCAATCACTACCAGAGATCTCTGGATCTCTGAATCCGGAAGACTGAAATAAACCACATCCCTGATTTTTCCTCCAAGGATTTTTACTGCTTTTTCCGCCTGCTCTGCCTCTTCCTGAACCGTTCCCGACTTATAGGAAATAAAGCTTCCGCCAACCTTTACATAGGGCAGGCAGTATTCAGAAAGAGTTGCCAGATTGGATACTGCTCTTGATACGCAAAGATCAAAGCTTTCTCTGTAGGCTTTGTTTTTTGCATATTCTTCTGCTCTTCCGTGAACAGCCGTAATATCTGTCAGCTTTAAGAGATCAAAGGTCTCCTCCAGAAAGTTCACCCTTTTTTTCAGGGAATCCAGAAGGCAGGCTTCCAGATGAGGAAATGCGATCTTCAGAGGCACTCCCGGAAATCCGGCCCCTGTTCCCACATCCATCATACGTTTTACTTTTTTTATGTCAACTGCTTTTACACAGGCAAGACTGTCCAGAAAATGTTTTACAAGCACCTCCTGAAATTCTGTAATCCCTGTCAGGTTCATGACCTTGTTTTTTTCTACAAGATACTCATAAAAATCCACAAACTGCTGCCTCTGTTCCCCGTCCAGGACAATGCCCATTTCCTGACAGCCCTGATCCAGTACACTTAAATCGTATGCCATAATCTTCTCCTTATCTGATTTATTGTCTGCCTTTTCTGTACTGTTCCAGATATACAAGCAGTACCGATACGTCTGCCGGTGAAACACCGGAAATCCTGGATGCCTGTCCAATGGAAACCGGTCTGTAGGCTTCCAGCTTCTGTCTTGCCTCAATACGAAGGCTTCCAACCTTTTCGTAATCAAGATCCTCAGGAATCTTTTTTGTTTCCAGCTTTTTAAACTGTTCCACCTGTTTCATCTGGCGTTTAATATAACCGTCATATTTCAGGTTGATCTCTACCTGCTGTTTGACATCCCACGGAAGCTCAGGTCTTTCTTTATCAACAGCAGCCAGATCGTCATACGTAAGCTCAGGTCTTCTGATCAGCTCTGCAAGCGTTGTTCCGGACTTCAGAAGAGTGCTTCCTTTTTCCTCAAGAAGCTTCTGAACCTCAGGTGTTCCTCCAATAGTCACATGTTCGGTTCTTTTTATTTCTGCCTCTATTGCCTTTTCTTTGTCCAGTGTTTTCTGCCAGGTTTCCTCCTGGATCAGCCCGGCTTCATAGCCCTTTCTGCGAAGTCTGAGGTCTGCGTTGTCCTGTCTGAGAAGCAGCCTGTACTCTGCACGGCTTGTCATCATCCGGTAAGGCTCATGGTTTTCTTTTGTTACAAGGTCATCAATAAGAACACCTATATACGCCTCTGAGCGATCCAGAACCAGCATTTCTTTCCCTTTCAGCTTCAGCGCTGCATTAATGCCTGCAATCAGTCCCTGGGCTGCCGCTTCCTCATATCCGGAGCTTCCGTTAAACTGCCCCGCGCTGAACAGGCCTTTTATATTCTTAAATTCCAGTGTAGGATAAAGCTGTCGGGGATTGATGCAGTCGTATTCAATAGCATAGGCATTTTTTACGATCTTTGCATTTTCCAGTCCGGGAACAGAATGATACATGGCATCCTGAACGTCCTCAGGAAGAGAACTGGACATTCCTCCCACGTACATTTCATTTGTATAAAGTCCTTCCGGCTCAATAAATACCTGATGGCGGTTTTTATCAGCAAAGCGTACTACCTTGTCCTCAATAGACGGGCAGTATCTGGGTCCTGTTCCCTCGATCATACCGGAATAAAGGGGTGAACGGTCCAGATTGTTCCGGATGATCTCATGAGTTTTTTCATTTGTGTAGGTCAGCCAGCAGGATTTCTGCGGAATCTGTACAGCTTCCGGATCTGTGGAAAAAGAAAACGGCACAACTCTTTCATCTCCGAACTGCTCTTCCATTTTTGAATAATCAATGGTATTTCCTGCAATACGGGCCGGTGTTCCTGTCTTAAACCGGAACATTTCCACTCCAAGCTCTTTCAGCGAATCTGTCAGGTAATTTGCTGCCTGCAGACCGTTAGGACCAGTATAGTCACTGACATCTCCGTAAATGCAGCGGGATTTCAGATAAGTTCCTGTACACAGGATTACCGCACGGCAGTGGTAAACAGCGCCTGAGTAAAGCTCCACACCTGTAATCCGGTTCTCCTCTGTAAGAAGTCGGGTTACTTCTCCCTGTCTTATGGTCAGATGCTCCTGATTTTCCAGTGTTTTACGCATTTCATTGCTGTAAGCCTGTTTATCTGCCTGCGCTCTCAGTGAATGAACCGCTGGTCCCTTTGATTTATTCAGCATTTTTGACTGAATAAAGGTCTTGTCAATATTCTTTCCCATTTCGCCGCCAAGAGCATCCACCTCTCTTACCAGATGCCCCTTGGAGCTTCCTCCGATATTTGGGTTACAGGGCATAAGGGCAATGCTGTCCACACTTACTGTAAACATTACTGTCTCAAATCCAAGTCTTGCCGCTGCCAGGGCTGCTTCACAGCCTGCGTGCCCTGCCCCCACAACAACAATGTCACAATTTTTTTCCAACCTCTTTGCGCACATTCCTCTGTCCTCCATCTATTTTCCTACACAGAACTTGCTGAATATCTCATTTACCAGATCTTCGCCCAGGGATTCGCCCATAATCTTTCCAAGGCTTTCATAAGCTCCCATCAGATCAATGGAAAAGAAATCCTCCGGCATTCCTGCTTCAATACTTTCCATTACCATGTTAAGGCTTCTCTCCGCCTCTTCCAGGGCAGTCTTATGACGTGCATTTGTAATATAAACCTCATCATTAAAGGAAATCTCCCCGCGGAAAAACATTTCTTTAATGGCTGTTTCTAGGTTTTCTATTCCTGATCCTTCCACCACTGACACAGGTATCACCTGTTTTCCTGTTTTTTCTTCCAGATGCTGAGGCGAAACCACTGGAGTCAGATCTGTTTTATTATAAATAATAATACTTTTTCTTCCATGAAGCAGCTCCATGATCTCTTCATCGTTTTTATCAAGAGGCTTGGAAGAATCTACCACATAAAGGATCAGGTCTGCTTTTTCAGCCATCTGTCTGGCCTTTTCCACACCAATTTTTTCTACAATATCTTCTGTCTCTCTGATGCCGGCTGTATCAATGATCCTTAAACTGATTCCATGAAGAGAAATATATTCCTCCAGCGTATCTCTTGTGGTTCCTGCAATTTCTGTTACAATTGCCCGATCCTCTCCTACAAGAAAATTTAACAGAGAGGATTTTCCTGCATTTGGTTTTCCCAGGATAACTGTGCGGATACCCTCCTGGATCATTTTTCCGTCATCAGCAGACTTCAGAAGCTTTTTCACCTCTTCTGCCTCTTCCTTTACCACTTCCATCAGTTCATCTGGATACCCCTCCAGATCAAAATGCTCCGGATCATCAAGCGCGGTTTCTATATACGCAATATGATGAAGAAGCTTTGCCCTGATTTCCCGGATCACCCGGAGAACCGATCCCTTCAGCTGCTCTACAGAGCTTTTCAACGCTATGTCGCTTTTTGCCTGAATCACATCCATAACAGCCTCAGCCTGAGAAAGATCCAGTCTCCCGTTCAGAAAAGCACGTTTTGTAAATTCTCCGGGTTCCGCTACCTGCGCTCCGTTTTTCAGAACAGTTTCCAGAACTCTCTTCATGGCAAAAACACCGCCATGACAGTCAATTTCTACCGTGTCTTCTCCTGTATATGTTTTTGGACCGCGCATTACCATCACCAGAACTTCATCTACCGTTTCCTCTCCATCGCAGATATATCCATAATGAATGGTATGAGTTTTTACTTCTTTTATATTTTTCTTTCCATTCTTTGACCGGTAGATCCTGGAAATCACATTCATTGCATCTTCTCCGCTGATCCGGACGATTCCGATGCCGGAAGCGCTCATTGCTGTGGAAATTGCTGCAATCGTTGTCTCCATCTGCAATCCTCCTGTTTGTATGCATAAATTAAACTGTGTTTTCTGGTATAAAATAGATCTCTTTCTCATACCTGTTTATAAAAAATATACACTGACATTTTTATTAGTGTATCCATATATCCTTCAAAAACCTTTACATAAAAAAATGTTACTCCGGGAAAAAGCCTACGTCAAGTCCGTATTATTCACGCTTTCACCCAGAATAACATTTTTGTTCAGATGTATCTCATCTTAATATCTTTTCAGTTTTACAACTACATGACGGTAAGGCTCTTCACCTTCACTGACAGTCTCTACAAATTTATTTCCCTGAAGAGCAGAATGGATGATTCTTCTTTCATAAGGATTCATTGGTTCAAGAACAACCGGTTTTCTGGTTTTCTTTACCTTGTAGGCAATTCCTCTTGCCAGATTTTCCAGTGTCTCTTTTCTTCTTCTGCGGTAATCTTCTGTATCCAGTTTTACCCGGATATAGGTAGATTTACCTTTATTCACAACAAGACTTGTCAGATACTGAAGAGAATCAAGGGTCTGTCCTCTTTTTCCAATCAAAATTCCCATATCCTGTCCCTCAAAATCAACCTCCAGACAGCCGTCCTTTGTATTGTATTTTGAAGTGATCTGAACCTCGCCCAGTTCCATGGAAGAAAATACTTCTCTGAGAAATACAAGCGCTCTCTCTTCGATTTCTTTGATTTCCTCCGGATCAGAAAGTACCTCGATCTCTCTGGACTGTTTTACAGGTTTTTCTTTCTGAACCTTTTCCTTAGGCTCTCTTACAGGCTTTTCTTTAAAGGTCTTTTCCTTTACCGGCTTCGGCTGCCTGTCTTTTACAGGCTCTTTTTCCTCTGCTGCAGGCTCTTCCCTCTTTTCAGCCTTATGAGAAGGTCTGGAATGCTGTTTCGGTGCCTTTTTCTCTTCCTTAAAGGATTCAATTTTTACTGAATCTACAATTTTTTCGATTTCTGCTTCCTCGGAAGAAACTTCAAGCTTACGTACTTTAATGATAGCCGGCTTGCTTCCAAATCCAAAGAAACCTGTACTTCCCTCAGTAATCACCTGAATGTCCAACTGATCACTGGATACGCCCAGTTCAATACACGCTTTTGTAATTGCTTCATTTTTCGTTTTTGCAGAAAACTGAACATACTCATTCATGATGAACCCCTCCGTTCCTTCCTATTTCTTCTTATTTCTTTCGTCAAAGGTTCTTACCAGATTTGCTTTTGCTGTAATACTGTCCGGTTTTGCAGCTGCTGCCTTTTTGTAGGATTCCTCAACCTTTTTCGCACGCTCTGCTTCCGGTGAACCACTGTTTCCTTTTTCTACCTTGTTGATATTTTTTACACTCTGATGTGCCTGATTAGTGATCTTCTGAGGCGGAAGTCCGGCTTTTGCCCTCTTCTCTTCTATTTTCTTCATGTTTTCATTAATCAGAACTTCAATATCCATCTTGTTCAGATGACGGTTAATAAGAACCTGCTGGACGCTTCTTACAACAGCACTGGAAATCCAGTAAATACCAAGACCTACCGGGAATGTGAAGCAGAAAAATGCTGACATAAGAGGCATTACCATGTTCATGGTCTTCATGGAACTTGCCATGGGATTTGCGCCATCATCATTCTGAGCAGCCTGCGGCATCAGCTTCAGGTTCAGCACCTGAGTTCCCCAGGAAAGAATCGGGATAAGAAGCGCTGCGATTGCAAGAAGAATGGATCCGCCTGCAACAACTGCTGTGATATAGTTCCATGGCATATCTGCAATGTTCAGCCCCAGAAAGCTCTGCATGTGGGAAATCTCAGATGCAGTACTGTTAATCGCATCAGAAAATCCTGCAAACTGGCTCATATCGCCCAGTTTATCCCACTGTGCCGGAGAAAGAGCATACAAAAAGTCAATGACAGAATTTGAGGTTGCGGTTTCTCCCTCAAGAATCAAACGAACACGGGTCATTTTATTATCAGTGATAAAGTCCTGAAGGATATTCGTATATCCGCTGACACCGATAATCTGAGAAGCAACTCCGTCAAGAACACTTTTTACACTGCCTACATAGGCAGGAATATTCTGGATTACATGCCACAGAGACCACAGGATCGGAAGCTGGATCAAAAGTTGAACACAGCTTCCGGTAGGTGATACTCCGTATTTCTGGTAAACTGCTGAGGTTTCTTCCTGCATTTTCTGCATGGAAACCTGATCTTTTTTATTCTGATATTTTTTCTGGATCTTCATCAGCTCCGGCTGCATAACTGAACTCAGTTTTGAGAACTTCTGCTGCTTGATCTGAAGAGGAGTCATAAAAAGATAGATCAGAATACTGAAAATAATGATACAAAGACCGAGATTCTGGATTCCGAACAATCCGTCAAGGAATTTGTAGATACCGTTCATAATCCAGCCCATAACAACAGAGATCTGGCCAATGATCGGCGTCGAGTTCTTTGTAGCTAAAATCATCAATTCCAATTTTCATTTCCTCCTGATTATGGCACAGGATCATATCCTCCGTGAGAAAAAGGATTACACCTTAAAATTCTCCAGAGGGCAAGCAATCCACCCTTGATCGCGCCATATTTTTGGATTGCTTCCAAACCATACTGAGAACATGTGGGAATATAAGGGCATTTTGTTCTCTTCATCGGTGATAAATATTTTTGATAAAGCCGTATCAGTTTAATCAGAATATTCTTCATTTTTCTTTTCACCTGTTATATGATGCTTTCCGGCCAGATGCAGCAGAGCGCTTTCTATTTCCTGATAGCTTTTTCCCTTTGCAGATGCTCTGGCAATTACTACAATATCCAGGCCTTTACAAAATAACGGTTCATTTAAACGATAACTTTCCCTTATCAATCTGGTGATTCTGTGGCGGACCACACTGTTTCCTACTTTTTTACTTACTGATATTCCCAGACGATTCTTCATGTACTGATTTTCCAGTACGTACATCACCAGATACCGATTTGCCTTTGATGTTCCATGTCTGTAAACCTGCTGAAAATCTTTGCTTTTCTTTAAGGACTCTGAATATTTCATCTGGTCCTCCTTCAATTCTTATTCTTACAGAAATAATCCTGTATAGAAGAAAAGACCACAATACTGCGGTCTTATGTCTGATCTTATGCTGATAACTGCTTTCTTCCTTTTAATCTTCTTGCAGCTAATACTTTACGGCCGCCTTTTGTGCTCATGCGGGCTCTGAATCCGTGAACTTTAGCTCTTGATCTCTTCTTTGGCTGAAATGTCATTTTCATAGGTAAAGCACCTCCTTTATCTATTATCCAATTTAAAAATTTTCATAGAACATCATTTCAATTATATTCATAAACCCCCTGTTCGTCAAGCTAAAAATAAGATTTTTATACAAAAGGACTGCTTAGTATCAGGTTTGAAAGTTTCTCTTACTTCCGGTTGTTTAGAATCAACATCTATATGTGGAAATCTTCAGTTTACGTAATGTTATCCACATTTTGTGGATAACTTGTGGATAACTCTGAGGATACCCTAAAAAATGTCCACATTTTTCGACTTATTTTTACACATTATGTTTAAAAATCCCTTTATTTTACAAGGATTATTACGTGGACAACTTTATACACAATCCCCATGGGTATTTATCCACTATTTCCGGTTTTATGTAAACTTAAAGGGGATTTTCCACATCTCTCACATTATCCACATGTGGAAAAATGTGTATAACTACAATTATTCAAATAAGGATTGCGTAAAACCTTTATTTATTATAATATATATAAGGATATTTATGTCTTTCAGACTTAATATAAACAAAAAAACACCTGAAACCAGGAACCGGGAGAGTGAAAATGGATAAAGTTATAGAAAAATGGGATGAAATCCTTCAAATCGTGAAAGTTGAATATGATGTTGCGAACGTTGCCTTCAATACATGGCTGAAGCCTTTGAAAGTATACGAGGTAAGGGACAACGTTGTCACGATCCTCGTTCCTTCTGAACAGAGTGTTCTATTAGATATTGTAAATAAAAAATACAGACTGCCTCTTCAGGTTACAATCTGCGAGGTTACGGGAATGGAAAGCTGTGAAATCCAGTTTATTCTTCCGGAAAATGTCCCGAAAAAAGAAATTCCTTCCTATAATATGTCTGAATCCAAATCTCTTCGCGATCAAAGATGTGAGGAAGCTCATCTGAATCCAAAATATACTTTTGACAGCTTTATTGTAGGAAGCAACAATAAATTTGCCCAGGCAGCAGCTCTTGCAGTTGCGGAATCTCCGGGAGATACTTATAATCCTCTTTTTATTTACGGAGGCGCCGGACTGGGAAAAACTCACCTGATGCATTCCATTGCGCATTATATTATTGACAATAATGAAAACAGTAAGGTTCTTTATGTAACAAGTGAAGAATTTACCAATGAACTGATCGAGACGATCCGAAACGGAAATAATTCAGCAATGTCCAAATTCCGTGAAAAATACAGGAATATTGACGTTCTTCTTGTTGACGATATCCAGTTTATTATAGGAAAAGAGTCCACACAGGAAGAATTTTTCCATACCTTCAACAGTCTCCACAGCGCCAAAAAACAGATTATCATATCTTCTGATAAACCTCCGAAAGATATGGAAATTCTGGAGGAACGCTTCCGTTCCCGGTTCGAGTGGGGTCTGATCGCAGATATTACACTGCCGGATTATGAAACCCGAATGGCAATTCTTCATAAAAAGGAAGAACTGGACGGCTATAATATCAGCGAAGAGGTTATAAAATACATAGCCACCAATATAAAATCAAATATCCGTGAGCTGGAAGGCGCCTTTAATAAAGTAATGGCAAGTTCCAAGCTTGAAAAAAAGGAAGTCACTTTGGAACTTGCTGAAAAAGCGCTGAAAGATATCATTTCACCGGACCAGCAGAAGGAGATCACGCCGGAATACATTATTTCTGTAGTGGCAGAGCACTATCATGTGACAACAGCAGACCTCTGCGGAAACAAAAGAAGCTCAAAAATAGTTATGCCGAGACAGATTGCCATGTATTTATGCAGGGATATCATTGATACATCACTGAAAACCATTGGAAAAAATCTCGGAAACCGCGATCACACTACAGTTATGCATGGAATTGAAAAAATTGAGAAAGAACTTCAGACAAATGACAACCTGAAAAATTCCATTGACACCCTCAGGAAGAAAATTAATCCACAGGGATAATTACTTTATCCACATATGAAACCCGGGGTTTTACACGAAGTTATACAGTTTGAAAGTCTTGATTTTTAAGGCTTTTTTGGACTTTTTCACATATTCACAGCCCCTAAGGCGGCTAATACGGATTTTTTCTTATTTATTTTTTTAAAAAGCCATTTTCAAACAGGAAGGGAGTTATACACAACATGAAAATTATCTGTTCCAAAACAAGTTTATTAAAAAGCGTTAATATCTCTTTGAAAGCTGTTCCTTCTAAAACAACAATGCCGATTCTGGAATGTATTCTAATCGATGCCTCAACAAACCAGATCAAATTTACTACAAATGATATGGAACTGGGAATTGAAACAATTGTTGACGGAACAATTGCTGAAAAAGGAATGGTTGCTCTTGATGCAAAAATTTTCTATGAGATCATCAGAAGACTTCCTGATAATGACGTGACCATCCATACAGATGAAAATTATGTAGCAACGATCACCTGTGAAAAAGCAAAATTTACAATTCCGGGAAAAACAGGAGAAGATTTTGCCTACCTTCCTGTTATTGAACGGGATGAATCTCTTACTCTTTCACAGTTTACATTAAAAGAAATGATCCGCCAAACTCTGTTTTCTATTGCTGTAAACGAAAATAACCGGTTAATGACAGGTGAACTTTTTGAGATAAAGAATAATTGTCTGAAAATAGTGTCTCTGGACGGCCATCGTATATCCATTAGACGCATGCCTCTTAAGAGAGAATATTCTGACAAAAAGATTGTCGTTCCTGGAAAGACACTTAGTGAGATCAGCAAAATCCTTTCCGGTGAGGTTGATGATCAGGTAAGCATTTATTTTACAAAAAACCATATATTGTTTGAGTTTGATCAGACCATGGTGGTATCAAGACTGATCGAGGGAGAATACTTCCGCATTGATCAGATGCTTTCCAGTGATTATGATACCAAGCTGTCTGTAAATAAAAAAGAATTTCTGAACTGTATTGACCGCGCCACACTTCTTGTAAGAGAAGGGGATAAAAAACCGATCGTCATTGATATCAGAGATAATAAAATGGAGCTTAAAATTGATTCTTCCATGGGATCCATGAATGAAGAGATCGATATTGAGAAAGAAGGAAAGGATATTCTCATCGGATTTAACCCGAAATTCCTGATCGATGCTTTGAAAGTTATTGATGATGAAAATATTCATATGTACCTTATGAATCCCAAGGCTCCATGTTTTATCAGAGATGATGAGGAGACATACACCTATCTGATCCTGCCTGTAAATATCAGCCAGAATCAGGCAAGATAAAGGAGGATCATTGTGGAAATCAAAATCAGAGATGAATTTATCAAGCTGGGACAGGCTTTGAAACTTGCAGGAGTTGTAGAAGACGGAGTTGAGGCAAAGTTTGTCATTCAGGACGGGCTTGTTAAAGTGAACGGTGAAGTTGACGAACGTCGCGGCAGAAAAGTGTATGAAGGGGATGTGATCTCCTTTAACGGACAGGATATAAAAGTGATCAGGTAGATTATGTATATAGAGTCTGTACAATTAAAAAATTTCAGGAATTATGAAACCCTTGAGCTGAATCTTGACAGGGAAACAAATATTTTTTACGGGGATAATGCACAGGGAAAAACAAATATTCTGGAATCTGTATATCTTTGTGGGACAACAAAGTCTCATAAGGGAAGTAAGGACAGAGAGATGATCCGTTTCGGTCAGGAGGATGCTCACATCCGGATGATGGTAAAAAAGGATGGTCTTTCTTACAAGCTGGACATGCATCTTCGGAAAAACAAGGCAAAAGGAGCTGCAGTCAACGGGCTTCCGGTTAAAAAAGCAAGAGAGCTTTTTGGAATTGTAAATCTTGTATTTTTTTCGCCGGAGGATCTTAATATTATTAAAAACGGTCCTGGTGAAAGAAGAAGATTTCTGGATCTGGAGCTGTGTCAGCTGGATCAGATCTATCTGTCTGATCTGGCCGGATATAATCATATTGTAAACCAGAGAAACCGTCTTCTGAAGGATATGTATGCGAATCCATCTTTGAAAGATACGCTGGAAGTGTGGGATCAGCAGATGATACAGTACGGCAGAAAGCTGATTCGCAAACGCCAGACTTTTGTGGAAGAGTTAAATGAGATCATCTGTGATATTCACAAAAATCTTACCGGCGGTGAAGAGCTTCTTCAGGTTATTTATGAACCAAGCGCACAGGAAGAGGATTTTGAGGAGCTGCTTTTCAGAAACAGGGACAGGGATATCCGGATGAAAATGACCTCTTCAGGACCTCACAGAGATGATCTCTGTTTTCTGGTAAATGGTATTGATATCAGGAAATACGGATCGCAGGGACAGCAGAGGACAGCCGCTCTGTCTTTGAAACTTTCGGAAATATATCTTGTAAAGAAAAAAATCGGAGATACGCCTGTGCTTCTTCTGGATGATGTACTTTCAGAGTTGGACAGCAGCCGTCAGACGTATCTTCTGGACAGTATCCATGATATTCAGACATTGATCACCTGTACAGGCCTGGATGATTTTGTGAACCATCAGTTTCACATTAATAAAGTATTCAGGGTTGTAAAGGGTGAAGTTTTTAATCCAGTAAAAAAAGTGAACTGTAAACAGCAGTAATTTTTCCCCGGAATTTATTTTTCCGGGGAAAGTTCTTTGACAAGCATAAATGCATATGTTAAACTTGTTTTAATTATGGAAAGTTGGTGAATGTATATTGGATAAAGAGGAATTTCGAATAAAAGTGAGCCGTATTGACAACCTTGTAGCTCAGAAAAAATACAAGGAAGCAGTTGAGGTTGTTGAGAGCATTGACTGGCGCAGAGTAAAAAATGTTCATAATCTGTGCGTGGTTGGTGAGATTTATGCTGCAAATAAGAGATATGAGGAAAGTAAGGAGATTTTTCTTCTGGCATATCATCGGGCGCCTATCGGTAAAAATATTTTGTACAGGCTGATCGAGGTATCTTTGAAAATGCAGGATATCGAGGAAGCGGAAGAGTTTTATGAGGAATATCTGGAGGTTGCTCCCAATGACAATACCCAGTATATTCTCAAATATAAGATCAGCAAAGCGAAACAGGTGTCTCTGGACGAGCAGATCCGTATTCTGGAAGAATATAAGGAACGTGAGTTTACAGAGAGATGGTCCTATGAACTGGCAAAGCTGTACTACCAGAAAGGCGATATGAAAAAATGCCTGGAAATGTGCAACGATATCATTCTCTGGTTCAGCGAAGGCCGTTATGTGCTGAAAGCAATGGATCTGAAAAACCGGATGGGACAGCTTACCGGGAAAGAAAGAGAGCAGTATGAGAAACAGTTTATTCCGAATCTGACAACTGTTGATCAGATGACTCAGTCAGGGGAAGCCCGGGAAACCGGTTCTGATGCAGAGAACAAATATGAGGTTCTTCCGGATGAAGATTCTCCTGTGATTGAAAGTGTTCGCATTGATGAGAGAGATGTAAACAGTGCGGAAAGCCTTCAGGAAAAAATTTCCAAAGGCATCCGGGATATTTTTAACGGCAAAAAGAAAGAAGAGGACTTTACAAAAGAGGAAGAAGATCTTCAGGAAGAAATGCTCAGGGATCGTTTTTCTGAAAAGGAACATAAAAACGTTCCGGAGCTGGAACCGGAAGAAGTTTCTGTTCTTCAGGAAGAAGAAAATATTTCTCAGGACAGCTTTGCTGAGACGGAAGAAGCTGAGGAACCGGAAATTGATGTAAATGAGATATTTGAAGATTTTTCCGATCAGACAGTTTCACGCCTGGAGGAGGAAGAGACACTTTCTGACAGCAGTACAGAGCTTCCTCAGCTTGAAATTCCGGAATCCATGAAAAATATAGATCTGGAAAGTGATATTATGCCGGAAATTCCCAAGGCTCCGGAAGTGGTCCTGCCAGGAGCAGAAAAGAACGAGACGGAAGCAGAAATCGATTTTGACTTTAATCTGGAAGACATGATCCTTTCAGCAGCAACTGCCCAGGGAATTGAAATTCCGGATGATAAACCGAAGGCGGAGGACGTTCATGCAGCAGATCCTGACGATGAAGATTATATGACAGAAGAGGATCTTCGGAGAGCAGAAGAGGAATTCCTTAATGGTCCGGCTGGAAGAAAAGATCACAAAGATCCGGAGGAGCTTCTGGAAGAAGAGTTTGGAGAAGCAGAAGAGTTTTATGAAGATGCTTCTGATGATGAGGACGATGATTTCTACGGCGATGAATATGATGACGGGGACGATGATTTTTACGGGGAAGAATCTGACGATGAGGACGATGATTTCTACGAAGATGAGTCTGATGACGGAGATGACTTCTACGAAGAGTTTGATGACGACGACTTTTACGGAGAAGAATCCGACGACGAGGAAGATGATTTTTATGAAGAAGAACCGGAAGAGCTTCCTGTCGTAAGCCGTAATCCTATTTCAAAAAATAAATCTGCAAAAATAATTTCAGAAGAGAAGAATGCAGAGATCCGAAAACCGGATCCGGACAGAAAAACAGTATTTAAAGAAGAGCCGGCAGGACAGAAGGCTCCTCGGAAGAAGAAAAATGTCCGTCTGAGTCAGGCTGAGGAACTGGAACGGTTTGTTGATACCATCCGTCCTCAGGAGGCAATGGATATTATTCCCAGGGAGAAAACTCTTACAGACAGCGAGAAAAAACTGTTTACATATTTTGCAAGAGTACCTGGGCTGAGAGAGCAGCTTGTAGACGCGCTTTGCGACGTTCAGATGGCTGCTGCTGACAAAACGTCCAGAACCGGAAACATTATTGTTATGGGCGGAAGAGAGACAGGAAAAACAAGACTGATCTCAGGACTGATTCCTGCAATATGCAAGGAACTGAATCTTGAAGCCGCCAAGGTTGCCTATGTATTTGCAGAGCAGATCAATGGCAAAAATATTCCTGCAATCGTCAAAAAGATGGCAGGTGGTTTCCTTGTAATTGAAAATGCAAACCAGCTTAAAAAAGAAACCGTAAATCAGTTAAGCAAGGCAATGGATTTCCGCACAGACGGAATGATCGTGATTCTGGAAGACGAAAAGATCGGAATGAGAAAGCTGATGGCAAGATTCCCGAAATTTACGTCCAAATTTACATCTATGATTAATATCCCGGTATTTACCAATGATGAGCTTGTAAACTTTGCAATGGTTTATACAAGAGAACGGGGTTATACGATTGATCAGCAGGCAATGTTGGTACTTTACAATCTGATCAGTGTGAATCAGAAAGAAGATATGCCTATGAACGTAGGCGCTGTAAAGGAAATCATTGATAATGCCATTGCAAAATCTACCGGCGGAATCCGTAAACTGAGCAGAAATATTTCCAAGAAGAGAACAGATATGGACGGATATACAGTTCTCTACGAAAAGGATTTTAAGTAACATAAAAAATAAATAACGGAAAAGGAAGTAAAGATTATGACCAGACCTTATCTTGGAAATCCCAAATACACGATTGAAGTTCTTCAGAAGTATGGATTTGTTTTTCAGAAAAGGTTTGGTCAAAATTTTTTGATCGATACTCATGTTCTGGAAAAAATCATTCGGGCATCTGAAATAACAAAAGATGATTTTGTACTGGAAATAGGACCGGGAATCGGAACTATGACACAGTATCTGGCAGACTCTGCCAGAGCAGTCACGGCAGTGGAGATCGACGATGCTCTGATCCCCATACTGCAGGATACGCTGAAGGACTGGGATAATGTAAATATTATTCACGGGGATATCCTGAAAACAGATATTCAGAAGATAGCAGATGAAAAAAATCAGGGAAAGGCAATCAAGGTAGTTGCAAATCTGCCCTATTATATTACAACACCGATCATTATGGGACTGTTTGAGAGCCATGTTCCGGTAGAATCCATAACAGTAATGGTTCAGAAAGAAGTGGCAGACCGTATGCAGACAGGTCCGGGGTCAAAGGATTACGGGGCGTTGTCTCTGGCCGTTCAGTATTATGCGGAACCGGAGATTGTAGCAAATGTGCCGCCCAACTGTTTTATGCCAAGACCAAAGGTGGGAAGCGCCGTGATCCGCCTGAAAAGACACAAAGAGCCGCCTGTTCAGGTGCAGAATGAAAAGCTGATGTTCCGGCTTATTCGCGCATCTTTTAACCAGAGAAGAAAAACAATGGCCAATGGGCTGAAAAATTCCCAGGAACTGAATTATACAAAAGAACAGGTTGAGAGCGCGATCAGCGCCTGCGGGCTTCCTCTGAATATCAGAGGAGAAGCTCTGAGTCTGGAGCAGTTTGCCGCTCTGACAAATGCATTTTGCTGTACGGCATCCCGGTGATGCCGCCACAGCAGAGAATGGACTGTATGACAGAAAAAAGAGTATGTAAAAAGCATCCGGTGGCTGGTCGGATGCTTTTTACTTGAAGATTTATTAAATTTAAAAGGAAGGAGAGTTGAATACCTTTACAGGTATCCAACATATGAAAAAGAAAATTATAAAAATAATGTTGGCTGTATTATTTTTATGTGAATAGTATATCTGTAAAATATGAGAGTTTCATGTTTAAGATATGAAAAAATAATGAACGAATATAGAAAGATTTATGAATGACAGATCTGATCTGAAAGAAGGGAAAATGTTCATAAACATATTACAGCGCAGGTTTGAAAGTGTGATATAATAGCAGATGTCAGAAAAAAGATGATATTTCCAAAGGTCATTGGGAAGACATTTTGCCAGGCTGCCGGCAACGGGGCATAAGGTATTTCTGATATAATTGCAGGAAAACAGCAATGGTTTTCCAGAACATGGTTTCAGACAAAACGGAGGTAATAAAAATGAAAATAAAAAAATTAAGTGCATGGATTCTTGCAGGAGCGCTTACATGTACAGCGCCTGCTGTCGTATCCGCGGATACTGCAACAGATGCTGCGGTAGATCAGGCAGTGGACCTTTTGAAGGAGAGCGGAATAGGAGATCTTCTCTCTGATCCGGATAAGGTGGTTGACATTATCATATCTGCAATGGATTCAGTTGGACAGGCAGATGTTACTGACGAAGAGATTTCTTCTGCGATTGACACCGCAGCACAGGCAGCCGGTTTTACGTTGTCAGATTCTGAAAAAAGCACTCTGGTAAGTCTTTATAACAAGTTTAAAAATATGGATCTTGATGAAGAACAGCTGAGGGAGCAGGTCCATAAGGTATATGATAAGCTGGAGAGTCTGGGAGTTACCAAAGAGGATGTTAAGAGTATTTTCGGAAAACTGGTAGATATGGTAAAAGATATCCTGAATTGACAACAGGTTGCAGACAATTTGGATATAAAGATAAATAAATTATGTATATTACACAACGTTAATTTGGTAAAGCAAAGAAGAATATGTAGTATTTTTATAAAAAACAGAGGAATATAAGAAAAAATATTGTGCAAATACACGAAAGATTCACTGTTTGTTCATAGAAAGTTCATAAAAGATTGCTATGATAAAAACAGTTCGAAAGAACAATGTTATGACGTTGTAATGTTCTTCATTACACATAAATTTTTTCATAATAATTGCCCCGGTAAACCACTGCCGGGGCACTCCTCGTTTATAGAGCTCCCTGAATCAGGGAGCTTTTTTGCTGTTAAGCTGTAAATAGGTTGTAGGTCAGAAACCCCGTATGGTATAATAGGAACACTTAATGAATCCGGGTCGGAGACACAGGATGAATTTCGTGAGGAAATATGACTGGACACTTAACGAGGTTCAGTGATGCGAATGCCGGGTTTTGAACCTGCGGTATCATATGACATAAATAAAAGCTGCTGCACAGTTCTGACAGAGGACGCAGGAAAATAATAGCAGGAAAGGGAGTAGTATATTATGGCTGAAACAATGAAAGATTACGAAAAAGAGCTGAATGAGTCTATGAAAAAAATAGAAGAAGGGGACATTCTTACCGGAACAGTAGTAAGTGTGGACGAAAAGGAAGTGATCCTTGATCTGAAATATTATGCGGAGGGTGTGATTCCGGCTGAAGACTATACCAGAGAGCCGGGATTTAATCTGAAAGAGGAAGTTCATCCGGGAGACGAGGTTTCTGCCACGGTTGTCCGTAAAGATGACGGAAACGGCAATATTCTTCTTTCCAGGGTTGAGGCGGCAGATGTGCTCGCATGGGAAAAAATCCGGGAATATAAAGAATCAGGAGAAGCTCTTGACGTTACAGTAAAGGGAATCACCAATGCAGGCGTCATTGCGTATGTGGAAGGTGTACGGGGATTTATTCCGGCTTCAAGACTTTCTCTTGGATATGTGGAGGATACAGAGGAATATCTGAACCGTCAGATACGGGTTCAGGTGATCGAGTGTGACAAAGACAGTAAAAAGCTGATTCTTTCTGCAAGAGAACTTCTGAGAGAGCAGGCAGAGGAAGAGAGAAAGAAAAAAATTTCAAATGTTCAGGTGGGACTGGTAACAGAAGGAACGGTAGAAAGCCTCCAGCCATACGGAGCTTTTGTGGATCTTGGGAACGGTCTTTCCGGTCTTGTTCATATTTCCCAGATCTGCGAGAAAAGAATCAAAAAGCCCTCTGAGGTTCTTTCTGTGGGAGACAGAGTAAAGGTTAAGGTAACTGCTGTAAAGGATGGAAAATTAAGTCTCAGCATAAAAGAGGCATCTGATATGATGGCAAAAGACATTGAGGAAGAGGTCTATGAGGTTCCGGATGCAGGTGAGGAAGCAACTACCTCTCTTGGATCATTATTTGCAGGAATCAAACTGGACTGAGTATCGCAAAGAAATACAGTATCAGTTGAAGAAAGAGGCAGCGAGGAGGAATTTATGAGAAAACAGGATAAGATTTTTGTGATCGGACATAAAAACCCGGACACGGATTCTATCTGTTCTGCCATTGCGTATTGTGATATAAAAAACAGAACATTTCAGAACAAAAGATATGTTCCCAAACGCGCAGGCCAGATAAATGAGGAAACTGAGTATGTGTTGAACCGTTTCGGGATTCAGCCTCCGGGATATCTGAGTAATATCGGAACTCAGGTCAAGGATATGGATATCCGCATGAGCCCGGAAGCAGATAAGAGTATGTCATTAAAGAATGCATGGGATCTGATGCAGGAAAACAGCATTGTTTCTCTGCCGATCAGAGATAAAGAGGGCTGTCTGGAGGGCCTGATCACCATTGGAGATATTGCCCAGACATATATGGACACAACAGACAGTTATCTTCTGTCACGGGCAAGAACCCAGTACAGACGCATTGCGGAAACCATTGGCGGCAGTGTGATCGAAGGAAATGAACACGGATATTTTACAGAAGGAAAGGTTATGGTGGGAACTGCTGACCCGGACAAGCTGAGAGAGTACGTGCGGGAGAATGATATGATCATTCTCGGAAACAGAGAAGAGGATCATCTGCAGGCCATTGAAATGAATGTGAGCTGTATTATTGTGGGAATGGATATCCAGGTAACAGAAAACGTCCTGAAGCTTGCTCATGAAAAGGATATTGTGGTGATCTCTTCCCCATATGATACGTTTACAATATCAAGACTGATCAATCAAAGTATTCCTGTGAGATATATCATGAAAACAGAAAATCTGGTAACCTTCCACACAGAGGATTTTACAGATGATATTCAGGATGTGATGATCAAGCATCGTCACCGGGCATTCCCGGTAATTGACAAAAAGGGAAAATGTGTGGGTACGATCTCTCGCCGTAATTTTCTTGATATGCATAAGAAAAAGGTGGTTCTGGTCGATCATAATGAAAAGGATCAGGCTGTTGATAATATTGAAAAAGCGGAGATCCTTGAAATTATCGATCATCATAAGCTGGGTACGCTTCAGACAATGCAGCCGGTCAGCTTCCGGAATCAGCCGGTAGGATGTACGGGAACGATTATGTATCAGATCTATGGAGAACAGAAACTGGAGATTCCGCCTAAAATCGCAGGACTTCTCTGCGCGGCCATTATTTCTGACACTCTGATGTTCCGTTCTCCTACCTGTACTCTTCAGGATAAAATGGCAGCAGGAGCTCTTGCGCTGATCGCAGATATTTCCATAGAGGAATTTGCAAAGGAAATGTTTAAGGCAGGAAGCAATCTGAAGGACAAGTCGCCGGAAGAAATCTTTTATCAGGATTATAAGAAATTTATTGCAGAGGGTGACGTTACCTTTGGCGTGGGCCAGATCAGTTCTATGGACGAGGACGAGCTTAAGGTGATAAAAGAACGTCTGGAACCGTTTATGGTAAGTGAATGCGGCCGTCATGGAGTTTCCAGGGTCTACTTTATGCTTACAAGTATTATGAACCGTTCTACAGAGCTTCTGTTTTATGGCGAAGGCAGTAAAGAGATGGCGGAGAGCGCTTTTAGCATGGAGGCGGACAATGGTTCTCTGTATCTGAAAGGTGTGGTTTCCAGAAAGAAACAGCTTATTCCTGCATTAATGGAAGCTGCGCAGATGCAGAACGAGTACGCATAAGTTCAGGAGGGATTTTTATGTCGAAACAGAGCTGGAAGCCGGGAAATATGCTTTACCCTCTTCCTGTTGTAATGGTAAGCGCAGCAGATAAAGAGGGCAGAGATGATATTATAACAGTGGCATGGACCGGAACTGTGTGTACCAATCCTCCCATGGTATCCATATCCATTCGTCCGGAGCGTTACTCTTATCACATGATCCGTGAAACAGGAGAGTTTGTGATTAATCTGACTACTGAGGAGCTGGCATTTGCCACAGATTACTGCGGAGTAAAATCCGGAAGAGATGTTGATAAATTTAAGGAGACAGGACTGACAAGGGAAAAGGCAGAAAAGGTAAAAGCGCCGATGATAGCAGAAGCCCCTGTTTCTATTGAATGCAAGGTAAAAGAAATCCGGGAACTTGGATCTCATCACATGTTTATCGCCCAGGTTGCAGCAGTTCACGCAGATGAAAAATATATGGATGAGAAGAACCGGTTTGATTTAAACAGAGCCAGACCTATTGTGTATTCACATGGGGAGTATCTGGGAACAGGAAAGAAACTGGGAACTTTTGGTTACAGTGTGAAAAAAGCAAAAAAACAGGCTAAAAAACGCTGAAAAATGGAAAAAAAGTGCAGATTTTCCGGGGGATTGCAGAAAAGGGCTTTTTATGGTAAAATAAAATCTGGTTATTTGCAGATAATAAGATAGACAGAGATGTCTGGAGGATATATGAATAACATTACATTGATAGGAATGCCGGGAGTGGGGAAGAGCACCATCGGTGTTGTTCTTGCAAAGGTATTGGGCTATCAGTTCCTTGACTCTGATCTTCTGATACAGAAGCAGGAAAAAAGGAAGCTCCATCAGATCATAGCTCAGGAGGGAAATGATGGATTTCAGGCAATAGAAAATCGTGTCAATGCTTCTATTGAGGCGGAGGAGACGGTGATCGCCACAGGGGGAAGCGTGGTTTACTGCCAGGAGGCAATGGAGCATCTGAAGTCTGTTGGAACAGTAGTCTATCTGAAACTGTCGCTGAACGAACTGTCAAAGCGGCTTGGGAACCTTAAGGGAAGAGGAGTTGTCCTGAAGGAAGGACAGACGCTGGCAGATCTGTACAGAGAACGCACACCTCTGTACGAAAAATATGCGGATATTGTGATCGATCAGGAAGGACAGGATCTGGAAACATGTCTGCAGGCAGTTTTGGAAACACTGGAAAAGCAAAAAAGTAACTGTTGAAGCAGAGGAAAGAGCAGAAGCAGGCACAGATACTTAACTTTTTATTTACAAATGTTAAAAATATGTTATAATACGATATTGAACATTTTAATATATTAACATTTTTCGGATATGATAAGTCATTTCTGGGTTACTGTGAACAAAGTGAACAGTAACATTTCTGGTGTTTGCTTCGGCTTACGGAGTGAAAATAATTCATAGAGGTGTTTTATGGAACAGTATGTAATCAAAGGAGGCAATCCGTTAGTAGGTGAAGTTGAGATCGGCGGAGCCAAAAACGCAGCCCTTGCAATACTTTCTGCTGCAATCATGACGGATGAAACCATATTAATCGAAAATCTGCCTGACGTAAGAGACATCAATGTTTTGCTGGAAGCAATTGCCGGGATCGGAGCCCAGGTAGAACGAATTAACAGATCTACAGTAAAGATTAATGGTTCTACCATTGCCGATATCAGCGTTGATTATGAATACATTAAAAAAATCCGCGCATCCTATTATCTTCTGGGCGCGCTGCTTGGAAAATATAAACATGCGGAGGTGCCGCTTCCGGGCGGATGCAATATCGGAAGCCGTCCCATTGACCAGCATCTGAAGGGCTTCCGGGCTCTGGGAGCAGATGTAAAGATTCTTCATGGGGCGATTATGGCAAGTGCGGAAAATCTTCACGGAAGCCATATTTTCCTGGATGTTGTGTCTGTTGGCGCAACCATCAACATTATGATGGCAGCATCTATGGCTCCGGGACGCACGATTATCGAAAATGCGGCCAGAGAGCCTCATGTAGTTGATGTAGCTAACTTCCTGAACAGCATGGGAGCCAACATTAAGGGAGCAGGAACAGACGTTATCCGCATAAAAGGTGTGGAGAAGCTTCACCGCACAGAATATTCGATTATTCCTGATCAGATCGAGGCAGGAACCTTTATGTTTGCGGCGGCTGCTACAGGCGGAGACATTACAGTAAAAAATGTAATTCCCAAGCATCTGGAAGCAACCACTGCAAAGCTGGAAGAGATTGGCTGTGAAGTGGAGGAATTTGACGATGCAGTTCGCGTCCGTGCAGGAAGGAGACTGCACAGAACTCATGTAAAAACACTTCCCTATCCGGGATATCCTACTGATATGCAGCCGCAGATTGCGGTAACCCTGGCTCTTGCAGAGGGAACAAGTATTGTTACAGAGAGTATTTTTGAAAACCGGTTCAAATATGCGGACGAGCTTTCCAGAATGGGAGCAAACATCAAGGTAGAAGGAAATTCTGCGATCATTGATGGAGTACGTAAGCTTACAGGTGCAAGAGTCAGCGCACCGGATCTCCGAGCAGGAGCAGCTCTTGTAATTGCAGGTCTGGCAGCAGACGGCGTAACGGTTGTAGATGATATCGTTTATATCCAGAGAGGCTATGAGAATTTTGAAGAGAAGCTGAGAAGCCTTGGCGCAGAGATCGAGAGAGTTTCCAGTGAAAAGGAAATCCAGAAATTCCGTCTTCGTGTAGGATAATCCGGAAATCTCATATATTTTTTCTTGACAAACGGAAAAAATGAGTATATTGTATGATTGTTACAAATCAAATAGAGAACGGCCTTTTATTCAGAGTGGTGGAGATACAAAGGATCTGTGAAGCCACGGCAACCCCTCTATTGAGGAAGGTGCCAGCCTGAGCGAGTGATCGAACAATAAGAGGATTGAAAGATAAATTCAGACAGTCCGATTATTCGGGCTGTCTCTTTTGTTTACCAATACCCGTAACAATAAGTTTTCGGGTCGTTATGAAGAAAGGAAAAACACAATGGAAAAAATTTTATTTACTTCCGAATCTGTTACTGAAGGCCATCCGGACAAAATGTGTGACGCTATTTCCGATGCCATTCTTGACGCTCTGATCGAGCAGGATCCAATGAGTCGTGTTGCCTGCGAAACAGCGACTACAACAGGCCTTGTTCTTGTTATGGGAGAGATCACAACAAACGGATATGTTGATATTCAGAAGATCGTAAGAGATACTGTAAGAGAGATTGGATATACCCGCGGCAAATATGGATTTGACGCAGATACCTGCGCAGTTATCACTGCTATTGACGAGCAGTCTGCAGATATTGCCCTTGGCGTTGACAAGGCTCTGGAAGCAAAAATGGGCGAGGATGAGATCGATGCCATTGGTGCAGGGGATCAGGGTATCCAGTTCGGATATGCTTCCAATGAAACTGAGGAATATATGCCGTATGCCATCAATATGGCTCACAAGCTTGCACGTCAGCTTACCAAGATCCGTAAGGACGGAACCCTGAGCTATTTAAGACCTGACGGAAAAACACAGGTTACTGTGGAGTATAACGAGGAAGGCAAGCCGGTACGTATTGACGCAGTTGTATGCTCTACTCAGCATGATCCGGAGGTTACTCAGGAGCAGATTCATGAGGATATCAAAAAATACGTATTTGACGCTATTATTCCGGCAGATATGGTTGATGAAAACACAAAATATTTCATCAATCCTACAGGACGTTTTGTGATCGGCGGACCTCACGGAGACAGCGGGCTTACAGGACGTAAGATCATCGTTGACAGCTACGGCGGATACGGACGTCACGGCGGCGGCGCTTTTTCCGGAAAAGACTGTACAAAGGTAGACCGTTCTGCGGCATACGCAGCACGTTATGTTGCGAAAAATATTGTAGCGGCAGGTCTGGCAGATAAATGTGAAATCCAGCTTTCCTACGCTATCGGTGTGGCACAGCCTACTTCCATTAACGTGGAAACCTTCGGTACAGGAAAACTTTCTGATACAAAGCTTGTTGAGATCATTCGTGAAAACTTTGATCTTCGTCCGGCAGGAATCATCCGTATGCTGGATTTAAGAAGACCGATCTACAAACAGACAGCAGCTTACGGACACTTTGGACGTACAGATGTAGAGCTTCCATGGGAGAAACTGGATAAAGTGGATGATCTGAAAAAATATCTTGCCTAAAATGATTTTATAGAAAATTTAGACATAGAAATCTGGCAATGTGATATAATGAACGCACAGGCGGTAATGCGATTTTACTGCCCGTGCGTTTTTATATTCCATAGAAAATCAGGACTACAGATTGTTCTGGCAGTGCGGAGACCGGGAGATGCAGATTATTCGGACTGGGCGGAACAGGGAGGCTTCATGAAATTACAGACAAGAATTATGGTTGGCTTTTTTATGATCATTCTGGTACCGCTTCTTTTGTTTGCCGCCACACTTCACGGAATGCGGGAAGCACAGATCAGGGAGGAAAAAAAGGCAGAAACAGCAGAAACAGTGTCGGCAGAGCATGATTATGGCTATGGGATCACCATTGCTGATTCTGAGACAGGGCAGGATGGAATTCAGATCATGACCAAGGATCTGTTTGTTTCTGCACTGGTGATACTTGTATTTACCAGTTTATCTGTAGGGCTGTGGATTTACAGGAGTATTGCAACACCTCTTGTAAAGCTGCGCAAAGCCACCAGGAATATTAAAGATGGGAATCTGGATTTTGTGCTGGATGTGGAAGGGACAGATGAATTTTCCGAGCTGTGCCGGGATTTTGAAGAAATGCGGCGGCGTCTGAAGGAATCCGCTGAGGAAAAGATCATTCTGGATAAGGAAAACAAGGAGCTGATCAGTAATATTTCCCATGATCTTAAAACACCTATCACAGCAGTAAAGGGATATGTGGAAGGGATTATGGACGGAGTTGCGGATACTCCTGAAAAAATGGACCGTTATGTAAGAACCATTTATAATAAAACAAATGAAATGGATCATCTGATCAATGAGCTTACATTTTATTCCAAGATTGACACCAACAGGATCCCGTATACGTTCAGTAAACTGAACGTGGAGGATTATTTTTCTGACTGCGCAGAGGAGATCGGTCTGGAGCTGGAAACAAGAGGAATACAGCTCTGCTATGCCAATTATGTTGACAGAAGCGTGCAGGTGATTGCAGACGGAGAGCAGATCCGGCGGGTGATCCATAACATTATCGGAAATGCGATCAAATATATGGACAAGGCAAAGGGCGTGATCCAGATCCGGGTAAAGGATGTGGGGGATTTCGTTCAGGTAGAGATCGAGGACAATGGAAAAGGAATCGCCTCCAAGGATCTGGCTTATATTTTTGACCGTTTTTACAGGACAGATGTTTCGAGAAATTCTTCCAAGGGAGGAAGCGGAATCGGACTTTCTATTGTAAAAAAGATCATGGAGGACCATGGAGGAAAGGTGTGGGCTACCAGCCGTGAGGGAATCGGAACCATTATGTATTTTGTTTTAAGAAAATATCAGGAGGTACCAATGAAATGAGTAAAATACTGATCATTGAAGATGAAGAGGCTATTGCAGATCTGGAAAAGGACTACCTGGAACTTTCCGGTTTTGAAGTGGAGATTGCCAACAGAGGCGATACAGGACTACAGAAAGCAATGACAGAGGAATATGACCTGATCATTCTGGATCTTATGCTTCCGGAGGTGGACGGATTTGATATCTGTAAACAGGTGCGTCAGGAAAAAAACACGCCGATCATTATGGTATCTGCCAAAAAAGACGATATTGACAAGATCCGGGGCCTGGGTCTGGGGGCAGACGATTATATGACGAAGCCATTCAGCCCAAGTGAGCTGGTTGCCAGAGTAAAGGCCCACATGGAAAGATATAATCGTCTGGTAGGATCCGGAGCGGTAAAAAATGATGTGATCGAGATCAGGGGAATCAAGATTGATAAAACTGCAAGACGTGTGTGGGTAAACGGAGAGGAGACAACCTTTACTACAAAAGAGTTTGATCTTCTTACATTTCTGGCAGAAAATCCAAACCGTGTCTTTACAAAGGATGAACTGTTCCGGGAAATATGGGCAATGGAATCTGTGGGAGATATTGCTACGGTTACAGTTCATATTAAAAAGATCCGTGAGAAGATCGAGTTTAATACAGCCAAACCTCAGTATATTGAAACCATATGGGGAGTAGGCTACCGGTTTAAGGTTTAAAGGCAGAGCAGGGAAAGACGGAATAAAGGACTCCAGAGATAAAATGATTAAGAAACGATGATATGGGGACAGGCAGGAATAGACAACTTTCCTGCCTGTCCTTTTTTCTGTTGCGGAGGGAAAACCATAGTATATAATTTCTGATAAAAGAAAAATGTTTGATTCGTCCTGTTCTGAATTGTTTATACTTATTTACCAGATAAAAACAAGAAAGAGTAAGAATAATCAATAAAAAATAATAAAAAATCATTGACAAATATGTAGAAAATTGTTATACTGTGGACATCGAATTAAGGTAAAGTATTTTTTATGAGTATGCAAAGGGGCAAATTGTTGAATCAGATCAGATAATGAGAACATTGCAAAGACGCAAAAAATAAGAGATGCTTTTTTTGTACCCATATTTCATAACGAAATTGTAACTTATTAACAAATAAAAAAACAAAAAGGAGAAAGATTTATGAAGAATCGTAAAAAAGTTCTCGCAGCCCTTCTGGCAGGTGTAATGACACTGTCCATGGGCACAACAGTATTCGCAGCAGCAGAAGACGGATACGCACTGAAGGCAACCAACACAGAAGCAAAATCCCCGGACAATGATCTGGTGATCGCAATCGAGGGAAGCGTAAGTTCCATGGACCCGGCAAATATTCCGGATACCAATGCAATCTCTGCAACCCGCGGATGCTATGAAATGTTAGTAGCTTTTGATGAAAACCAGGAAATTCAGGGACAGCTTGCAGAGTCCTATGAGGTTTCCGAGGATTCCCTCACCTATACATTCCATCTCCGTGAAGGTGTTAAGTTTACAGATGGAACAGACTTTAATGCGGCAGCAGTAAAGGCAAACTATGATCGTATCATTGATAAAGAGAACAATCTCCGTCAGAGAAGAACCTTTGTTGTAACAGGAGAGGACGGATCAGAGACATACCGTGTGGAAAGCATTGAGACTCCGGATGACTACACTGTAGTATTCAAGCTTACTGAGCCATGGGCACCGTTTATCAACCGTATGACACAGATCTGTATGATCAGCCCGGCTGCTCTTGAAGAGTACGGCAATGATATTATGAACCATCCGGTAGGAACCGGCCCGTTCATCTGCACAGAGTGGGAAGAGGGAGATCATACAACTTTCGAGCGCAATGAAGATTACTGGGGCGAAAAAGCTTCTGTAGATACTGTTACTATTAAAGAGGTTCCGGAGGCAGGTTCCCGTACCGCTATGCTTCAGACAGGCGAGGCTGATCTCGTTTATCCGATGCCTGCAGACCAGATCGAAGCAATCAAAGGAAACGATGATGTAAACGTACTGGCAGCAGACTCCAACATCATGAGATATGTAACTCTGAACATGAACGTTCCGGAGCTGAAAGATGAAAAAGTACGTCAGGCTATGAACTACGCTATTGATAAAGACGCATATGTTCAGCTTATGTATTCCGGATATGCAAAACCTGCAACTTCTATCGTTCCTTCTATTATCGGAGGATACAAGGAGCAGACTCCTTATACTTATGACCTTGAAAAAGCAAAAGAGCTTATGAAAGAAGCCGGATATGAGGATGGCTTCAAGCTTACACTCTGGGGAGACAACTCCACTCAGGAAGTAAAAGGTATGACATTTATCAAACAGATGCTTGCTCAGATCAACATTGACGTTGAGGTTCTTCCTATGGAGCCTGCAACACTGAATGACAAGATCTATGTAGATCAGGAAGAAGCAGAAGTTAATATGTGGTATGTAAACTGGTCCGCATCTGATTTCACTATGGATGGTTCTGTTCGTTCCCTGCTTCACAGCGACATGGTACCTCCTACAAGTGCAAACACAGCATATTTCGTAAACGAAGACTTTGACAAACTGTTAGATGAAGGTCTTGCAACTGCTGATCCGGACAAACAGGCTGAGATTTATGGCGAGGCTCAGACAATCGCATGGGAAGCTGCTCCGTGGCTGTTCCTTGGAAACGATCAGATCCTCTATGCATCCAAATCTTATCTCTCCGGCGCATATGTATCTCCGGACGGAGCATTTAACTTCACTAACGCAGTGCTTGCTCAGTAAAAGAATATTTAAAAAGTAAATATTTAACTGGGGCGACAGGCGCCGCAGAAGTATGTAACAGAACATAAAGGTTCTTAGCAGAAAACTGCCGTTCAACTGTCTGTGACCATTCACAGATGTGGGGACGGCAGTTTTTGTGACTATGGACAGTGATTATTTTTTATAACTCAGACTGGAGGCAAAAGAATGGGTAAATATTTTTGTAAGCGTGTTGCAAGCGCAATCCCTCTCCTTCTTGTGATTTCATTTGTAATATTTATGTTTATACATATGATTCCCGGTGATCCGGCCAGAATGATCGCAGGACAGGATGCAACTAAGGAAGACGTAGAAGTTGTAAGAGAGCAGCTGGGACTGAATGATCCTCTGCTTGTACAGTATGGAAAATATATGAAAGGTCTTTTTACCGGAGACCTTGGCGATTCCATCAAAAACGGAAAAACTGTTGTTGAGACAATCGCTCCCAGAATGAAACCAACAATCATGCTCACAGTATCTGCAATGATCTGGGCGACTATTATCGGTATTGCGCTTGGTATCATATCAGCAGTATTTCATGGAAGAACTCTTGATTATATCGGAATGATCATTGCCATATCGGGTATATCGGTGCCAAGCTTCTGGCTGGGACTTGAGCTGATCCAGGGATTTTCTGTTGCTCTTCAGTGGCTTCCTACCGGAGGACTGGATTCCTGGCAGAGCTACATCCTTCCGTCACTTACCATGGGGGCCGGAATCATGGCGGTTTTGGGACGATTTACCAGATCTACCATGCTGGAGACCATGCGTGAGGATTATGTTCGAACAGCCCGTGCAAAAGGCTTAAAGGAAACTCTTGTTGTTATGCGTCATGCATTTAAAAACTCTCTTATTGAGATTATTACAGTTGCCGGACTTCAGATCGGCGGTCTTCTTTCAGGTTCTGTTATGGCAGAAACCGTATTCTCTATTCCGGGACTTGGCCGTCTGCTGGTAGACTCTATTAACTTCCGAGATTACAAGGTAGTACAGGCTCTGCTTCTGTTCTTTGCAGCAGAGTATATTGTCATCAACCTGATCGTGGATGTTCTTTACGGAGTCATCAACCCGAAAATTCGTTATAATTAGGAGGAAAAAAGATGGCACAGACAAATACAAATTTAGATCAGAACAAATTTGCTGCTGCTGAAGAGCTTCCTAAGGCGCAGAGTAAGGTAAAAGAATTTACCAAAAAGTTTATGAAGCGAAAAACAGCAGTTGTTTCTCTTGTTTTTATTCTGTTTATTGTTTTAATGGCAATTATTGCACCGTTTGTTGTTCCTTACGCACCGGATCAGCCGGATTACACAGCCCTTCTTCAGGGACCAAGCTCTGCTCATATCTGGGGTACAGATGAGTTTGGCCAGGATGTATTCAGCCGTCTGATGGTAGGTTCCAGACTGTCCCTTTCCTGCGCTCTGATCGCTACAGTTATCGGAACAGCCGGCGGCGTTATTCTGGGACTGATCGCTGGTTTCTACGGCGGTTTTGTTGATTCCCTGATCATGAGATGCTGTGATGTGCTTTTTGCATTTCCGGACATCCTTCTTGCAATCGCAGTTGTTGCTATTATCGGACCAGGTATGGTAAACGTTATGATCGCTGTTGCGGTGTTTACGGTTCCATCCTTTGCCCGTATCATACGAAGCGCAACAATTTCCGTAAAGCAGTCTCTTTATGTTGAGGTTGCCCGTTCACTGGGATGTAAGAACAGCAGAATTCTGTTTGTCCATGTATTCCCTGGAACTATTCAGTCTATGATCGTAAACTTTACCATGCGTATCGGTACAGCAATCCTTGCTGCATCATCCCTGAGTTTCCTGGGATTCGGAGCAAATGTTACAGAGCCTGACTGGGGCGCAATGCTTTCACTTGGACGTAACTATCTGAACACAGCTCCGCATATGGTACTGTTTCCTGGTATCCTGATCTTCCTTACTGTTCTTGCATTCAACCTGCTTGGAGACGGTCTCAGGGATACTCTGGATCCGAAGATGAACTAGGAGGAAAAACCATGGCAGAAAAATTATTGGAAGTAAAAAATCTCCGCACAGAATTTAAGCGGGACAAAACATGGGTAACAGCCGTAAATAATGTTTCTTTTTCTATTGAAAGAGGAGAAATCCTTGGTCTGGTAGGAGAATCCGGCTGCGGTAAATCAGTAACCTCCCTGTCAGTTATGCGTCTTCTTGCAAGAAACAGTAAGATTTCCAACGGTGAGGTTATTCTGAACGGAACAGACCTTCTGAAAGAAGATAAAAAGGGTATGAGAAATATCCGCGGAAGAGAAGTTGCAATGATCTTCCAGGAGCCGATGAACTCTCTGAACCCATGTATGAAAATAGAGAAGCAGCTTACAGAGGCAATTCTGCTTCATAATGATTTTACAAAAGAACAGGCTCATCAGAGAGCATATGATGTACTGAAATCCGTAGGTATTCCTGAGCCGGATATGACTCTGAAGAGCTATCCCCATCAGCTTTCCGGCGGTATGTGCCAGCGTGTAATGATCGCAATGGCCATGTCCTGTGAGCCGGAGCTGCTGATCGCAGACGAGCCCACAACTGCTCTTGACGTTACCATTCAGGCGCAGATCCTTGAGCTTATGGAAGAAATCCGTGAAAAGAAAAATACAGGAATCCTGATGATCACACATGACCTTGGTGTTGTAGCCGAAATGTGCAGCCGCGTAGTTGTTATGTATGCAGGACGTATTGTAGAGGAAGCTCCTGTAAAAGAACTGTTCTCTGCACCAAAACATCCGTATACACAGGGGCTGATCGCTTCTGTGCCGAAGCTGGGAAGCGGAGTGGAATCACTTCCGTCTATTCCGGGAAGCGTACCGGATCTTTCCGTAATGCCAAAGGGCTGCAAATTTGCACCGAGATGTAAGTACGCAACAGATATCTGCAGAGAAAAAGAACCGGAGCTTATGACAGTGGAAGGTATTCATAAATGCAGATGCCACCATATGAATGATCTTGGAAAGGAGGCGTAATTGATCATGAGCGAAGCATTAGTATCTGTAAAAAACATATCAAAAACATTTTCTGCTAATAAGGGGATGTTTGGAAAGAAAAAATTCGTTCACGCAGTAAACGACGTTTCCTTTGACATTATGCCGGGAGAGACTTTTTCTCTGGTAGGAGAGTCCGGCTGCGGTAAATCCACAACAGGTAAATTGATCGATCATCTGATCACACCGGATACAGGTGAGATCTGGTTTGAAGGAAAAGATATTTCAAAAATCTCTGACAATGAGATGCGCCCTTTAAGATCTGACATTCAGATGGTATTCCAGGATCCCTACGGTTCTCTGAATCCGCGAATGAAGGTTCAGGATCTGATCGGAGAGCCTCTTCTGATCCATACCAATATGACAGCAGGCGAGAGACTGAAAAAGGTTCATGAGCTTCTTGGGGTTGTAGGCTTAAGCCCATCTCACGGAGAGCGTTATCCTCATGAATTTTCCGGCGGACAGCGTCAGCGTATCGGTATTGCCAGAGCGCTTACTGTGCAGCCGAAACTGATCATTGCCGATGAGCCGGTATCTGCTCTTGACGTTTCCATCCAGGCGCAGGTGCTGAACCTCCTTCAGAACCTTCAGAAGGAATATAACCTTACATATCTGTTTATTTCTCACGACCTCAGCGTTGTGGAGATGATTTCAGACAGAATCGGCGTTATGTATCTTGGAACAATCGTTGAGACAGCGCCGAAAAAAGAGCTTTACGCAAATCCGAGACATCCATATACAAGAGCGCTTCTTTCAGCAGTTCCGATCCCGGATCCTGACAAGAAGTCCAAACGTATTATTCTGCAGGGGGATCTTCCAAGTCCAAGTAATCCACCAAGCGGATGTCTGTTCCATACACGCTGCCCGCACTGTACGGAAAAATGTAAAACAGAGCGTCCTACTCCGGTAGAGGTAGCACCGGGACATATTGTAAAATGTCATTATCCGGATCTGCAAGAAACAACAAAATAAAACCTGCACAGGAGGAAGGTCATGTACACATTTAACAGAGAAGAGTATAACAAGAGAATGGAATGGTACCTGGATGCGAGATTCGGTATGTTTATCCACTGGGGACTTTATTCTATTCCGGCAAGAGGAGAATGGGTAAGAAGTGAAGAGGAAATTCCGAAAGAAGACTATATGAAGTATTTTGAGGAATTTGATCCTGTTGATTACGATCCGAGAGCATGGGCACGGGCTGCAAAAGAAGCAGGTATGAAATATGTGGTACTTACAGCAAAGCATCATGACGGATTCTGCCTTTATGACAGCCAGTACACAGATTTCAAATCCACAAACACAAAATGCGGACGTGACCTGATCAAAGAATATGTGGAGGCTGTTCGCGCAGAAGGTCTGAAGGTAGGAATTTACTTTACGATTATTGACTGGTATCATGACGATTATCCTCATTACGGAGACAGACAGCATCCCATGAGAAATAATCCGGCATACAAAAACGACGGACGTAACTTTGACAATTATCTGACCTATATGCATAACCAGATCCGTGAAATCTGCACCAACTACGGAAAAATTGATATTCTGTGGTTTGACTTTTCCTATGATGATCTCAGAGGAGAGGCATGGAGAGCAACAGAGCTTATGGATATGGTGAGAAGTCTTCAGCCGGAAGTGATCATCGACAACCGTCTAGAGTGCAGCGGCGAGGGTTACGGTTCTCTGGCTGCATGTAAGCCTACCCCGTACCACGGCGATTTTGTAAGCCCTGAACAGATGATTCCGCCAAATGGAATTCAGGACGTGGAGGGCAATGATATTGCCTGGGAAGCCTGTGTGACTATGAACAATCACTGGGGCTATTGTGCTACCGATCATTTTTATAAACCGGCTCCGATGCTGATCAAGAAGCTGGTAGAATGTGTTTCCAAAGGCGGAAATCTCATTCTTAACGTAGGTCCTGATGTGAAGGGCAATATTCCTGAGGAATCCATGAAGATCCTTCAGGAGATCGGTAAATGGATGAAGAAAAACGGAGAGAGTATTTACGGCTGCGGAAAGAGCCAGATTGCAAAACCGGATTACGGACGTGTTACAGCTAAGGGCAATCACGTTTATTTCCATCTTTTTGAAAATACTATCGGACCGGTTCCGCTTCTGGGAGTGCCGAAAGACCGTCTGAAGGGAATCCGTTATCTTGCAACAGGCGCTGAGGTGCCTGTATCAACAAGCTGGGTACATAGCGACTATCCGGATATTGTATTTGCAGATCTGGGTCTGGATCCTGTTCTGCCGGATCAGACAGATACAGTTCTTGACGTAATATTGACAGAAGAGTAACAGCATAAAAACCTCTTAACGGAAAGGAGGTATTTCATGTTTACAGAAGAAAGACAGGCGGCTATTATACAATGTCTTCAGGAAAAGGGTAAGGTAAAGGTAAAGTCCCTCAGTGAAAAATTTCATGTATCAGAGGACTGTATCCGAAAAGACCTGAAGACCCTGGAAAATTCCGGAAAACTGAAAAGAACCTATGGAGGGGCGATCATGTCTCAGGATTACCCCCTCCAGAGAGACGTTATTGACAGACGAAATTATCATCTGGACAAAAAGAAGATTATAGCAGAAAAGGCTTTTGGACTTATCAAAAGCAACGAGACCGTTTTTCTGGATATTTCCACAACCAATATTGAGCTTGCCAAACTTCTTGCTGCCTCCAGGATAAAGGTTGTTGTTGTAAGCAATATGATTGATATTCTGCAGATTCTTGTGCAGAATCCCATGATAACTGTCATTGGTACAGGAGGAACCATGTATCAGGGGGTAAACGGTTTTATGGGAGCGGCAACCATAGAGGTATTGAAGCAGTACAGCTTTGACAGAGCCTTTCTGGGAAGCTGCGGTGTGGATATGGTTGACTGTACGGTCACTACTCTGGGAGTGGAGGACGGGCTGACCAAAAAAGCTGTGATCAACAGCAGCAGACATAAGTACGTTGTAATGGAAAAAGAAAAATTTTATTTTAATGATTCATATAAATTTGCGCATTTTGACGATATAAACGGAATCGTAACAGACGAGTATCCGGACAGTACGATCGTGAGGACGCTGGAGGCATCCGGGGTCAGGCTGGTATAAATGCTGCAAAATAAAGAATCTTTATCTGGATGCCTGCAAAAACGGGCAATAAGGAGGATATATGGCTGATTTTATTTTAGAAGCATGTGTGGATTCAGTGGAGTCTGCACTGGCAGCAGCAAAAGGCGGCGCAGACCGGCTGGAGCTGTGCGGCAGTCTGGTCATTGGAGGAACAACTCCTAATCCGTGGCTGTTTCAGGAAATCCGGAAGCATACAGATATCAGGATCCATGCTCTGGTCCGTCCGAGATTTGGTGATTTCTGCTACACAGATGAAGAATTTATCCTGATCCGCGAGGCGGTGAAAGAATTTCGCAGACTTGGAGCAGAAGGCGTTGTTATTGGAATCCTGAAGCCTGATGGAACTCTGAATATGGAACAGATGAAGCGTCTGATGGAAGATGCAGAGGGAATGTCTGTCACTCTTCACAGAGCGTTTGATGTGTGCGCAGATCCTTATGAAACAATGGAACAGGCAATTTCCCTTGGAATTGATACAATTCTTACATCAGGACAGAAAAATATCTGTACTGCCGGAGCAGACCTTCTTAAAGATCTTGTAGAAAAGAGCGCCGGAAGAATCACGATCCAGGTTGGAAGCGGAGTGAATGCAGATGTGATCCGTGAGCTTCAGCCAAAAACAGGAGCCACAGCGTTCCATATGTCCGGCAAGGTTACTATGGACAGTGAAATGGAATACCGCAGAGAAGGAGTGAATATGGGGCTTCCGTCTCTCAGCGAGTATGAGATCTGGAGAACTGATGAAGAGGCTGTACGCAGAGCAAGACAGGTGCTTGACGGATTCTGTGGCAGAAATTGAAATATACCTGTATGTCTGTGAGATACCGGACAGGAAAGGGACAATATGAGTGAATTTCTGAAAGAAAACCGGGAGAGAATTCTGGAAGGTTATAAAAAAATAAAAGAACAGTTTCCCGGTGTATTTGAGGAGACAGATAAACAAATAGAAAAGCAGGAGCCGGAAACGGCTCTTGCTTTGAAATATCTTTATATGACAATGCCCTGCAGCGATATAGGGAATTATTCTTTTAAGGTATTTCTTGATTATGCAGAGAACAGCGTAAGGCTGTGGAAAGAAGCGGAAGGTGTCAGATCTCTTCCGGAAGATATTTTTCTGAATTACGTGCTGTATCACAGAGTGAATGAAGAAGAGATCGCGCCCTGCAGAGAATTATTCCATAACGAGATCAGAAGCTTTATGGAAGAGAACGAAAAGCTTTCTCTTATGGACGGATGCAGCAGAAAAGATTTTGCCATTGAGGTAAATTACTGGTGCGCGCAGGAGGCTACTTATCATTGTACAGACGACAGAACACTTTCTGCTCTTACTGTTTACAGAAGAGGAAACGGCCGCTGTGGAGAGGAATCTGTATTTACGGTAAATGCCATGAGGAGTGTGGGGATTCCGGCACGCCAGGTATATGCGCCAAAGTGGTCGCACTGCGATGACAATCATGCCTGGGTAGAAATCTGGAATGATGGAAAGTGGTATTTTCTGGGAGCCTGTGAACCTCTTCCGATCCTGAATAAGGGATGGTTTACAAATGCCTCTTCAAGAGCAATGATGGTTCATTCCCGCTGGTTTGATCCGGCTTCTTCTGATGAGGAAACCATTGGAAAAGACGGAATGGTGACAATGCTCAATGAGCTTTCACGGTATGCAGAGGTCACAGAATTTACAGTGGAAGTATGCGATAAAGACGGCGAACCGGTTCAGGGCGCAGAGATATCCTTCCAGGTTCTGAACTATGCGGAATTATCTCCTGTTGCAGAGGGAGTTACTGACAAAGCCGGAAAATGCAGGTTCACAACCGGTCTGGGAAGTCTGGCCGTACAGGTTTCCTGTGGGGAATTCTGTGAATGTGTATTTGCTGATACAAGAGAACAAAAAGAAATCAAAGTTACTCTTGGAGAAAATTCCAGACAGGAAAACATCTGGAAAGAAATTGACATGATCGCTCCGGTGGATACTCCGGTAAATACAGATATGCCTACGCCGGAACAGACGGCAGAGGGAAATATCCGACTGGAAAAAGCGTCTGCAAAGAGAATAGCAAAGACAGAAAACCGGGTAAATCCTGAATGTGAAAAATTCCTTCAGAATGTGTCTGAGTCAGACTGCGAGGAAAGTACTCTGAGAGCAGAGCTTCTTGAAACACTTACAGAAAAAGACAGAACAGACTGTGTGGCAGAGGTTCTGGAAGAGCATCTTGCTTACGCGGCGCCTTATGAGGAAAATATGGAACATTCTGTTTTTGTAAAGTATGTTCTGAATCCAAGAGTGGATGATGAGGTTCTGATGAAATACAGAGCCGCTGTGGAAGCAGAGTTTTCTGAGGAAGAAAAAGCCGGTTTCCGGGAAGATCCTGCAGCAATCTGGACCGCTGTTGACAAAAAGATCATTTCTCTTCCGGATAAGGAAAGAGCAAGTGTGATCACCACACCTTCCGGATGCCTGAAAATGGGAGTGGGAAGTACTCTCTCAAAGAAAATTCTTTTTGTTGCCATTGCAAGAACCCTGGGTATTCCGGCAAGACTGAATCCGGAAGACCGTTCCATGGAATACAGAAAAGACGGAAGATTTGTTCCTGTCCTTCCGGAGGCAGAAAAGAGCTGCAGCCTTGTACTGAAGTCAGGGGATGGAACTGTATGGAAATATTTCCAGAACTGGACAATGGCCAGACTGGAAAATGGAAAATATGTTTCCCTTCGTCTGGGAGGTCTTACATGGCAGGATGATCTTCTGAATGCACAGCTGGAGCCGGGAGAGTACAGAATCATTACCTCCAATCGTCTGCCAAACGGAAATATGTTTGCTTATGTATATTATTTTTCAATGGCAGCAGGAGAAAAGAAAGAAATTTCACTTGTCCTCAGACAGGCAGATCTGGAGGATATGCTTGAAAATATTGAACTTCCTGAATTTGAACTGCGTAAGGATGAAGCCGGCACAGAAAAAGTAAAGGCGTCTGAGCTTACTGCGGAAGGAAAGCATATTCTTATGTTCCTGGAAGAAAGCAGAGAGCCTACAGAACATATTCTCAATGAAATGATGGAACAGCCGGAAGCTTTCCGGAAAATCTGCTCTGGTATTATCTTTGTGGTGCAGAGTGAGTCAGCGCTTCAGGATCCCACAATGAAAAAGGCGCTTGCCATGTTCCCGGAAATTCAGGTTTATTATGACTGCTTTGCAGACCACATTGAGCTTCTTGGAAGAAGAATGTATGTGGATCATGAAAAACTTCCGCTTATTATTGTAACATCCGGAAAAATGAATGGAATTTTTGCCACAAGCGGTTATAATGTAGGTACAGGAGATATGCTTCTCAGACTGATGTAGAAGCTGTCCTGAACATATCAATTATTTTATCCTAAGAAAAGGGGGATTTTTGAAATGAAATTTTATTGCGGAGAAGACTACGAGGCAATGAGCCGCATTGCAGCAAACATTATTTCTGCACAGATCATTATGAAGCCGGACTGTGTTCTGGGACTGGCTACAGGATCTTCACCGGAAGGAACTTATGCTCAGCTTGTAGAATGGTACAAAAAAGGAGATCTGGATTTCTCTCAGGTTACAAGCGTAAACCTTGACGAGTACAGAGGACTTTCCGGAGATAATGACCAGAGCTATCGTTACTTTATGAACACTCATCTGTTCGATCATGTAAATATTGATAAGAGCAGAACCTTTGTGCCAAACGGACTGGAGCCGGACAGCGAGAAAGCATGCCGCGAGTATGACGCTGTTGTAGAAGCTACAGGTGGCGTTGACCTTCAGCTTCTTGGAATCGGACATAACGGACATATCGGTTTTAACGAGCCTGCAAAAGAATTCTGCAAAAATACTCAGTGCGTGGATCTGACAGAGAGCACCATTGAGGCAAATAAGAGATTCTTTGAGAAAGAAGAGGACGTTCCCCGTCAGGCTTACACCATGGGAATCGGAACCATTATGCGCGCAAAGAAAATCCTTCTTGTGGCATCCGGCGAAGGCAAGGCAGACATTATTGCAAAAGCATTTACAGGCCCGATCACACCTGAGGTTCCTGCTTCTATCCTTCAGCTTCACAATGATGTGACAGTTGTATGCGATAAAGCTGCAATGAGCAAGATTAAATTATAAATATTCCATAAAAATTATAAAGAAAGAACTGGCATGATGACATCTGTCTGAAGGTAGAGTATAATGGGAACACTTATTACTTTACTGAATCTGCTGTAAAGAAAGGGAGATCAATGGACAGATTATATAAAAAACTGGAAGCGTATGGGAAATCAGATTTCTATCCCTTCCACATGCCGGGACATAAGAGAAATCCCCTGTCTGTGGCAGGGGATTTTTCTGTACAACAGGATATTACGGAGATCAACGGATTTGATAATCTTCATCATCCGGAAACAATTTTAAAGGAAGCACAGGAAAACGCCGCCCGGCTCTATCAGGTACAGGAGAGTTTTTTCTGTATCAATGGAAGCACCGGGGCAATTCTGGCAGCCGTATCTGCTGCTGTAAAAAAAGGCGGACATATTCTGATCGCAAGGAACTGTCACAAAGCAGTTTATCATGCAGCTTATCTTCGTGATCTGAAGGTTTCCTATATTTATCCACATGAGGATGCAGAACTGGGGATAAACGGAGGAATTTCTCCGCAGCGTGTGGAAAGATGCCTTGATGAAAATCCGGATATCGAAGCAGTCCTTCTGACCTCACCTACCTATGATGGAATTGTATCTGATATAAAAACAATTGCAGAGATTACTCATAGTCATAATATTCCTCTGATCGTAGATGAAGCCCATGGAGCGCATTTTTGTTTTTCTGATTATTTTCCTGTGTCGGCAGCAGAGCTTGGGGCGGATATTGTGATCCACAGTCTGCATAAAACCCTGCCTTCCATGACTCAGACAGCTCTTCTTCACAGGTGCAGTGAAAGGGTGGACAGAAATCTTCTGGTAAGATTTCTGGGAATCTATCAGACCAGCAGCCCATCCTATGTTCTTATGGCTTCTATGGATGCCTGTATGTACAAAATAGAACAGGATGGACAGAGGATGTTTGCGGAATATACTGAGAATCTGGAAAGAGCCAGGAAGCGGCTCCGAAAAGGCTCCTGTATCCGGCTTGTGGAGCCGGGAGATCCGGCTATGAATGTATTTGATGCAGACAGATCAAAAATCATCCTTTCTACAGTACACAGTACCATGAACGGAAGACAGCTTGCAGAAGTTCTGAGGCAGGACTTCCATCTGGAAATAGAAATGGAAGCAGAAAATTATGTGATTGCCCTGACTTCTGTGGGCGATACGGAAGAAGGATTTGACAGACTGTGCAGAGCTGTTGAAGAAATTGACAGCCGGGACTCGTTAAAATACAGTGAGGAAGCTGTTAAAAAAGAAAGGTGCCGATGTGCGGAGCTGAATTCCCTTATGAGAATTTCATGCGCTATGGATGCTTTAAGTGAAAGATGTACTCTGGAAGAAAGCATTGGAAGAATATCTGTGGAGTTTGCGTACCTTTATCCTCCGGGAATCCCTCTTGTTGTACCCGGGGAGCAGATTACCGGACTCCTGATAAAAAATATGAAAAGATATCTGGAGCAGGGACTGGAGCTCCAGGGGCTCAGTGATATGTCAGACAGTACGATTCTTGTTCTTGCCAGAGATACAAGAGAGATCGTACCAAAAAAATTTGAGGGAAAGGTTAAAATACAGGAATAATGGGAAAGATTTTTTATATTATGGGAAAGAGTGCTTCCGGTAAGGACAGGATTTACTCCATTCTTTCCAAAGACGAGAGCCTTGGACTGAAAAGACTGGTGCTTTATACCACCCGTCCCATACGGGCAGGCGAAGAAAACGGCAGAGAGTATTATTTTACAGATGAGAATAAGCTGGAGGAATTCCGAAAAACCAACAGGCTGATTGAATCAAGAGCTTATCATACGGTTCACGGAATCTGGACTTATTTTACTGCAGATGACGGACAGATCAATCCACAGGGAACAGATTATCTGGGGATCGGAACTCTGGAATCCTACCGTAAAATGAAAGAATATTACGGGGAGGAAACAGTCTGCCCGATATATATTCAGGTAGAGGACGGAGAACGGCTTCAGAGGGCGCTTATCAGGGAGAAGCAGCAGGAAAATCCCAGGTATGCAGAAATGTGCCGCAGGTTTCTGGCAGATCAGGAGGATTTTTCGGAGGAGAATATCCTTGCAGCAGGTATCCGGATCCGGTTCGAAAATGATGATCTGGATAATTGTGTCAGAAATATTATAAAATATATAAAATCTGTGACATAAGCAAAAACACTTTTTATTAACAGACAAAATATGATATAATGTGATTTATCAGGATAAAGATAAACGCGAAAAAGTGAGGTGATTCTGAATGGCTGGTTTTAATAATATTATTGGACATGAAGAAATTATCAGGCATTTAAAGAATGCAATGAAAACAGGGAAAGTTTCCCATTCTTATATTTTTACCGGAAGACCCGGATCAGGAAAAAAGCTTCTTGCAACAACCTATGCAATGACTCTTCAGTGTGAGCAGGGCGGAACAGAACCCTGCCAGAAATGCGACTCATGCAAAAAGGCTATGGGCAAGAATCATCCTGATATCATTATGGTAAATCATGAAAAGCCGGGAACAATCAGTATTGATGAGATCAGAGAACAGGTGATTTATGATGTAGCGGTAAAACCATACTGCAGCCCTTATAAAATCTATATTATCCCGGATGCGGAGCTTATGACAGTACAGGCCCAGAATGCTCTTTTAAAAACAATTGAGGAGCCGCCTGAGTATGCGGTGATCATGCTGCTTACAAGCAATGCAGACGCAATGCTGCCGACCATTCAGTCACGCTGCGTCAGACTGGATCTGAAGGTTGTGGATGACAGCCTTGTAAAAAAATATCTGATGGAACGTCTTCATGTGCCGGATTATCAGGCGGAGATAGATGCAAGCTTTGCACAGGGAAGTATAGGAAAAGCAAAGGAAGCAGCTACCTCGGAGGAATTTTCCAATATTACACAAAATGCTCTGAAAATCCTGAAAAATGCAAATTCTATGGAGGTTTATGAGCTGGCGGATGAAATTAAACTTTTATCCGGAGAAAAACAAAGTATCGACGATTATCTGGATATTTTCCAGTTCTGGTTCAGAGATGTCCTGATGTTTAAGGCGACCAGAGAGATTGATAATCTGGTATTTAAGCAGGAAATTAATTATATCAAGGAACAGGCCAGTCAGCGCTCCTATGAGAATCTGGAAAAAATCCTGGAGGCACTGGAAAAAACAAAAGTACGTCTCCGTGCCAACGTAAACTTTGAGCTTGCGCTTGAGCTGTTGTTCCTGACGATCAGGGAGAGATAGAATGACAAAAGTAGTAGGTATCAGATTCCGGAATGTCGGAAAAATATATTATTTTAACCCAAAAGAATATAAAATGAAAATCGGCGATCATGTGATCGTTGAAACTGCAAGAGGCATAGAGTTCGGAAGAGTAGTGCTTGGGCCAAAAGAAGTGGGAGAGGATGAGGTGATCCATCCTCTGAAAGAAGTCCTTCGCGTGGCAACTTCTGAAGATGAAGAAAGAGAGAAGCAGAATCGCCAGAAAGAAAAAGAAGCGTTTAAAATCTGCCAGAAAAAAATCAGGGATCATGGTCTGGAAATGAAACTGATCGATGCAGAATATACTTTTGATAACAACAAAGTTCTGTTTTATTTCACTGCAGACGGAAGAATTGATTTCCGTCAGCTTGTAAAAGATCTGGCAGCTATTTTTAAAACAAGAATTGAACTTCGCCAGATCGGCGTCCGTGATGAGACAAAAATCCTGGGCGGAATCGGAATCTGCGGAAGATGTCTGTGCTGTCATACGTATCTTTCTGAATTTGCACCGGTATCGATCAAGATGGCAAAAGAGCAGAATCTTTCTCTGAATCAGACAAAGATTTCCGGAGTATGCGGAAGACTGATGTGCTGCCTGAAAAATGAACAGGAAACTTATGAGGAGCTGAACAAAAAGCTTCCTGGAACAGGTGATATGGTGACCTTGCCGGACGGACTTCAGGGAACTGTTCACAGCGTCAATGTACTGAGACAGCTGGTAAAGGTAATTGTGGAAGTCAATGATGAAAAAGAAATTCAGGAGTATCCGGTAGAAGAGCTGAAATTCCGTCCCAGAAAGAAAAAAGTAAAGATTTCTGAAAAGGAAATGAAAGAGCTGGAACGGCTGGAAGATAAAGAAGGAGATTCAAAATCTCATGGAAAATAATCAGCGGGACAGTCTGGTAAGGCCGGGGGAACGCGTAGATGATCTCCAAAATGGATATTATGTGATTCAGAATCCGCAAAAATTCTGTTTTGGAATGGATGCGGTTCTGCTCTCCGGTTTTGCAAAAATAAAAAAGGATGAACATGTTCTGGACATGGGAACCGGCACAGGGATTATTCCTGTTCTTCTGAAAGCAAAGACACCGGGAGGACATTTTACCGGTTTGGAGATACAGGAAGAATGTGCGGAGCTGGCGCAGAGAAGCGTAGCTTATAACGGTCTGGAACAGGACATTGATATTGTCTGCGGTGATATTAAAGAGGCTGCTGAAATTTTCGGAGCAGCTTCTTTTCATGCGGTAACAAGCAATCCGCCTTATATGATCGGACAGCATGGACTGCAGAATCCCTATATGGCAAAGGCGATTGCCAGACACGAAATCCTCTGCACTCTGGAGGATGTGGTCAGTCAGACTGCAAAGGTGTTAAAGGACAGAGGACGTTTTTATATGGTACACCGGCCGTTTCGGCTGGTGGAAATTTTTCAGGTGCTTACCAGGTATAAACTGGAACCAAAAAGAATGCAGCTTGTCTATCCTTTTAAAGACCGGGAACCGAATATGGTCCTTATTGAGGCCTTAAAAGGCGGAAATTCAAGAATCACAGTGGAAAAACCTCTGATCGTTTATGAGAAGCCGGGCGTGTACACAGAAGAGATACTGAAAATCTACGGACCCGGGGTGTAAATCCAAAATTGGGCAAGAATCGGAACAGAAATCCGGTTTTGTATAGATGATGATATTTATTAAAGTCTGGCTAATTATTTTAAATATTAAAATAATGTGTCGGGAAGTTAAGCGCAAACTGACAGTAAGCTTGATAGGGCTTTAAAAGTTCATGATTTATATGTTTATTAAAAAAGGATAAAACAGTTTTTAAATTTACAGATACTGTAAATAAAATCTTAAATTACAAGGAGCGGAGAAGGAATATGAGCGGAAAATTATATTTATGCGCAACCCCAATCGGAAACCTGGAGGATATTACGCTCAGAGTTCTCCGGACCTTAAAGGAAGTAGATCTGATCGCTGCGGAAGATACCAGAAACAGCATCAAGCTTCTGAATCACTTTGACATAAAAACACCTATGACCAGTTACCATGAATATAACAAAATTGAAAAGGCGCATACTCTGATAGAAAAAATGCAGGGCGGAATGAATATTGCCCTTATTACAGACGCAGGAACTCCCGGAATCTCAGATCCGGGAGAAGAGCTTGCGGCCATGTGCTATGAAGCTGGAATTGAAGTCACTTCGCTTCCGGGACCTGCTGCCTGTATCACAGCCCTTACGCTGTCCGGACTTCCTACAAGAAGATTTGCGTTTGAGGCATTTCTTCCCATGGACAAAAAAGAGCGCAGGGAGGTGCTTCAGGAGCTTGTGGATGAAACAAGAACCATTATTATTTACGAGGCTCCCCATAAGCTGGTGAAGACTTTAAAGGATCTTAAAGAAACCCTTGGAAACAGAAGAATAACACTTTGCAGAGAGCTTACCAAAAAGCATGAGACTGCTTTTCACACAACCATAGATCAGCTGATCGCCTATTATGAGAACGAAAAGCCTCTTGGAGAGTGTGTGCTTGTAATTGAAGGCAAAAGCCGCCAGGAGCTGAAAGAAGAGGCAGCAGCCTCCTGGGAAGAGATTTCCATAGAGGAGCATATGGAGATTTATGAGAGCAAGGGGCTTTCACGGAAAGATGCCATGAAGCAGGTGGCAAAGGACCGGGGAGTAAGTAAGAGAGAGATTTATCAGTATCTGGTAAATGGAGAGAAATAGAAGCTATTTATTATTGAATAAAAACATAAATATGAAAGGGAATGCTGTATGAATGATTTTATCATAGTACGGCATTCTTTTTGTTTACAGGAAAACAGTGAAATTGAGATATAAAATTGACAAAATATAGCAAATTCTTCTGTTGCAGATTGATTTTTATAATGCTAAGATAAAAACAGAGCAACATTTTCTTTTTATTCTTAATTACATTTCATATAGCAGATGACAGATCTGTCTTTCCGGAAAATTCTTGCTTTACTACCCATTACAAAGGCAGGAGTTTATATCGGGGGAAACTCCTGAGAGATATAAGGAGGTTCTATATGAATAAGGACAGAGAGAATGCCAGAAAGCAAGATAAAACAGTTTTGCAGTGGCACCCTGCATTTTTTGCAGATATTCAGATTGAACTGCAGGAAGATGCAGACAGTCTGATTTTTGAGAATGAGCATCAACTGGGAACAAAACCTATGGAAATAGATGTTCTGGTAATTAAAAAAGAAGATGGGAAAATGATACATAAAAATATCGGAAGAATTTTTCGAAAGCATAATATTATTGAATACAAGAGTCCAGATGACTATCTTAGCATTGATGACTTTTATAAAGTTTATGGGTATGCCTGTTTTTATAAAGCTGATGCCAGAGCAGTAAATATGATTCAGATTCAGGATTTGACAATCTCTCTGGTATGTAGTAAATATCCCAGAAAACTGATGAATCATTTAAAACTTGAAAGGAAATATAGAATTCAGAAAATTGAATCTGGAATTTATTATGTAAATGGTGATGTGATTCCTGTTCAGCTTATTGTTATATCAGAACTGGATCCGAACAGAAATCTTTGGCTTCGAAGTCTGACAAATCATCTGGATAATGAAAATATGATTCGTCAAATTTTAGGAGAGTATAATGGAAATCTGGATAACACTTTGTATCGTTCTGCCATGAACATGATAGTAAAAGCCAATAAAGACAAATTTAAAGAGGGAGATGTGCTTATGTGTGAAGCATTAGAAGAGTTATTTATGGAAATTATGCCTGACCGGGTTCAGAAGCTTATGGATGAGGCCCAGAAGGCAAGAGATGAAGAAACGGCACAAAAAATAGAAGAGAATGCTGTACAAATAAACAAGTTGACATCTATACTTTTGGAGGAAGGACGGATTGATGATGTAAAAAGGGCATCAGAGGACAGAAATTATCAAAAGAAATTACTGAAGGAGTTTGGATTGCTTTCAGAAAAGGTGTAAATTAATAGAATTTTAAACAGAAAAACAGGATTTTGAGCTTGAATATGGATTTATAAAAACAGAGCTATGTCTTATGTGAATTCTCTCAGATGTGTTGAGAATATTTACTCTGCATTTGGGGAGTGGTTCACTGAAAGATATAGCTTTTTTCAGCGTTTTGCGCAAATTTAATGGAAAGCACCCCCATTTTGTGTTATAATAAATTAGTATTACTATGTCTATTTATCAGTGGGTGCAGGATTTCTGTATGCCTGTTGATGCCATAAATATAGAATGACAGGAGGACGCAAATGGGCGGAGAGAATACAGAGTACGGAGCGGATCAGATTCAGATTCTGGAAGGACTGGAAGCTGTAAGAAAAAGACCGGGAATGTACATTGGAAGTACGTCAAGCAGGGGCCTGCATCATCTTGTATATGAAATCGTGGATAATGCGGTGGATGAAGCGCTGGCAGGATTTTGTACGGAAATTCAGGTGACGATCAATCCTGATAATTCAATTACAGTTGTAGATAACGGAAGAGGTATTCCGGTAGGAATCAACCATAAAGCGGGAATTCCTGCAGTTGAGGTGGTATTTACTATCCTTCATGCAGGCGGTAAATTCGGCGGCGGAGGATATAAGGTATCAGGAGGACTTCACGGAGTTGGAGCATCTGTTGTAAACGCGCTTTCTGAATGGCTTGAGGTTTCTATTTTTAAAGAGGGAAAAGAATACAAACAGAGATATGAAAGAGGACACACCATGTATCCTCTGAAAGTTGTGGGAGACTGCTCTCCTGAATATACAGGAACAACCGTAACCTTTTTACCTGATAAAGAAATTTTTGAAGAAACTGTTTATGATTACGATATTCTCAAGCAGCGCCTTCGTGAGATGGCTTTTCTTACAAAAGGGCTGAAGATCGTTCTCAGAGACGACAGAGAAGAGTCAAAAAAAGAAAAATCTTTCCACTATGAGGGAGGAATTCAGGAGTTTGTTACTTATCTGAACAGAAGCAAGGAAGCTCTTTATCCTGAGGTTGTATATTGTGAAGGTGAGAAAGACGGCGTTGTGGTAGAGGTTGCCATGCAGCACAATGATTCCTATACAGAAAATACCTATGGTTTCGTAAATAATATCAATACTCCGGAGGGCGGAACTCATATCGTGGGCTTCCGTAATGCTCTGACAAAGACATTTAACGATTATGCCCGAAAAAACAAGCTTCTGAAAGACAGCGAGCCAAACTTAAGCGGTGATGATATCCGTGAGGGTCTGACTGCTATTGTCAGTGTAAAAATCGAGGAGCCTCAGTTTGAGGGACAGACGAAACAGAAGCTGGGCAACAGTGAGGCCAGAGGCGCTGTTGATTCTATTGTCAGCAGACAGCTGGAGATTTTTCTGGAGCAGAATCCAACTGTGGCAAAAGCGACAGTGGAAAAGTCTGTTCTTGCTCAGAGAGCCCGTGAGGCAGCCAGAAAAGCCAGAGATCTTACCAGAAGAAAATCAGCCCTTGACGGTATGGCGCTTTCCGGCAAGCTGGCAGACTGTTCAGATAAGGATCCGAAAAACTGTGAGATCTATATTGTAGAGGGAGATTCTGCGGGTGGTTCTGCAAAAACAGCCAGAAACCGTGCAACACAGGCAATCCTTCCCCTCAGAGGAAAAATTCTCAATGTTGAAAAAGCCCGCTTAGATAAAATTTACGGAAATAAAGAGATCAAGGCTATGATCACAGCTTTTGGAACAGGAATTCACGAAGATTTTGATATCAGTAAGCTTCGTTATCACAAGATCATCATCATGACAGATGCCGATGTAGATGGCGCGCATATTGCAACCCTTCTTCTTACGTTCCTGTATCGTTTTATGCCTGAGCTTATTAAACAGGGATATGTTTATCTGGCGCAGCCGCCTCTTTATAAAATCGAAAAAAATAAAAAGGTATGGTATGCCTATGATGATGCGGAGCTGAACCGTATTCTGGAGGAAATAGGCCGCGACAATAATAATAAGATCCAGCGTTACAAAGGTCTTGGTGAAATGGATGCGGACCAGCTTTGGGAGACAACTATGGATCCTGAAAAGAGAATCCTTCTGAGAGTGACAATGGATGAATCCGCAACCTCAGAGATTGACCTTACTTTTACAACTCTGATGGGAGATAAGGTAGAGCCAAGACGTGAATTTATCGAAGAGAACGCAAGATTTGTAGAAAATCTGGATATCTAGGAGAATAAAAAATGGAAGACAATATTTTTGATAAAGTGCATGAGGTGGATCTGCAGAAGACCATGGAAAAATCTTATATAGATTATGCCATGAGTGTAATCGCCTCACGAGCGCTGCCGGATGTCCGGGACGGACTGAAACCGGTACAGAGACGAGTTCTGTATTCAATGATAGAGCTGAACAACGGTCCTGACAAGCCGCACCGTAAATGTGCGCGTATTGTCGGTGATACCATGGGTAAATATCACCCTCATGGAGACAGCTCTATTTACGGCGCTCTGGTAAATATGGCGCAGGACTGGTCAACCAGATATCCTCTGGTTGACGGACATGGAAACTTTGGTTCTGTGGATGGCGACGGCGCGGCTGCCATGCGATACACCGAGGCACGTCTCAGCAAGATTTCCATGGAAATGCTGGCAGATATCAACAAAAATACAGTTGATTTCCAGCCTAACTTTGATGAAACAGAAAGGGAGCCGGTAGTGCTTCCGTCCCGCTATCCAAATCTTCTTGTAAACGGTACCTCGGGAATTGCCGTAGGTATGGCAACGAATATTCCTCCCCATAATCTCAGGGAGGTTATTCAGGCTGTGGTAAAGATCATTGATAATATCATTGAGGAGCAGCGTGATACAAGTATTGAGGAGATTCTTGAAATTGTAAAAGGACCGGATTTTCCTACTGGAGCAACGATTCTCGGAACAAGAGGAATTGAGGAGGCTTATCGCACAGGCCGCGGCAAAATCCGTGTCCGCGCAGTGACAAATATTGAAACTCTTCCTAATGGAAAGTCCCGCATTATTGTTACAGAACTTCCGTATCTGGTAAATAAGGCCCGCCTGATAGAAAAGATCGCAGAGCTTGTCCGTGACAAAAAAATCGACGGAATTACAGACCTGAACGATCATTCCAGCCGTGAAGGAATGCGTATCTGTATAGATCTGCGCAAAGATGCCAATGCAAATGTAGTTCTGAATCAGCTGTATAAGCATACACAGCTTCAGGATACCTTTGGAGTGATCATGCTCTGCCTTGTTTCAACCAATGGAAGTCTTGAGCCAAAGGTTCTCAATCTCCACGATATGCTGAAATACTATCTGGCTCATCAGGAGGATGTTGTAACAAGAAGAACTCAGTACGACCTGAATAAGGCGCAGGAAAGAGCTCATATTTTAGAGGGACTTCTGAAAGCCCTTGATAATATTGATGAAGTGATCCGTATCATTCGTGGTTCCAGAAGCGTTCAGATTGCCAGACAGGAGCTGATGGATCGTTTTGAGCTGACAGACGTACAGGCTCAGGCTATTGTTGATATGCGTCTTCGTGCGCTTACCGGTCTGGAAAGAGAGAAACTGGAAACAGAATACGCAGAATTAATGGAAAAAATCCGCAAATTAAAGGCAATTCTTGAAGACAGAAATCTTCTTCTTCGCGTGATCCGTGAGGAAATGCTGGAGATTTCCGATAAATATGGTGATGACAGAAGAACCTCTATTGGTTTTGATGCCTTTGATATTTCCATGGAGGACATGATTCCCCGAGAAAATACTGTGATCACTATGACAAAACTGGGTTATATCAAGCGTATGACAGTGGATAATTTCCGCAGCCAGAACAGAGGCGGCAAGGGAATTAAGGGCATGCAGACTCTTGATGATGACTATATTGAAGAACTGATGATGACAACCACTCATCATTATGTGATGTTTTTTACCAATACAGGACGTGTTTACCGTCTGAAGGCCTATGAAATTCCGGAGGCCAGCAGAACTGCCAGGGGCACGGCAATCATCAATCTCCTTCAGCTTATGCCGGGAGAGCGGATTACTGCGGTTATTCCTATCAACAAGTTTGAAGAGGATCAGTATCTGATGATGGCTACCCGTAAGGGTCTGGTGAAGAAAACTCCGATCCGGGATTATGCAAATGTACGTAAAATTGGCCTTGCGGCAATTTCACTGCGTGATGATGACGAGCTGATTGAAGTAAAGGTAACAAACAATAAAAAAGATATTATCCTTGTTACCAAGGACGGTCAGTGCATTCGCTTTAAAGAAACAGATGTGAGAACAACAGGCCGTGTTTCCATGGGTGTAAGAGGAATCAATCTTATGGATGGCGATGAGGTTGTTGGTATGCAGCTGAATTCTCAGGGATATTATCTGCTGGTTGTATCTGAGAACGGTATGGGCAAACGTACCTCCATCAGTGAATTCACCTGCCAGAACAGAGGCGGCAAGGGTGTAAAATGCTATAAGATCACTGAAAAAACAGGAAATGTGATCGGAGCAAAAGCTGTTAATGAAGAAAACGAGATTATGATGATCACAACAGAGGGTATTATTATCCGTCTGCAGTGTTCTGATATTTCTATTCTTGGAAGAATCACATCAGGAGTAAAACTGATTAATCTTTCTGACGGTGTGACAGTGGCAAGCTTTGCAAAAGTCAGAGAAAAGGAAGAAGAAAAAGTTCTGGATAAAGCAGACGGCGGACAGTCAGAAGCAGTTGAAACAGAAAACCAGGAGACAGGTACAGAGGAATAAAGAGGTAAAGAGCAGTTATGGTACAACAGGTAAAGTCTTCTAACAACAAAAAACGCAGACCTGCAGGCAAAAATTCCAGAAAAAGGAAATCCTCAGCTTCTTCCAGAAGAAAGAAAACGAATATCAATATAAAAATGATTGCAGGGGCCGCAGTACTGGCGGTCCTGGTGATCGTTCTTGTTTTTGCGGTAAAAAGCTGCGGGGTCAGCAATAAGACGCCTGAGAAGGTGGTAAAAACTCTGGTCAAATCCTATGTGGACGGAGATGAACGGAAGATTAAAAAATGCTATGGAGTAAAAAAAGCAGATAAAAATCTTGAAAAAGAAATCTCTGCCACAATTAAATACTTTGAAGTACATAAGCCAAAAAAAGCAGAAATAAATGCCTGTGATACAATTTACAAAAATGGCAAGAATGCTTATGTCTATATCACATACAGTCTGATTCTGGAGGATGGACAGTCCTATCCCTGTATCAGTACTTATATGACCCAGCAGAATGAAAAGGGAAAGTACAGCATTCTTACACCTTCTGATATTACAGACGATATGAAAAAAGAAGCGGCTGCCAGATATGCGTCATTTATGGAAACAGATCCTTATAAGGAATATGTGACAGCATATGATACTTTTTCAAAAAAGAATCCGGGATATGAGGAAAAACTGGCTACAAAACTGAATTAATATTTCTGTAGTGGAGGAAAGCTGTTGAAATGAAAAGAATTATAATGATGGTGCTGCGCAATCTGCCGTTTATTCCAATGGCATGGTTTAAGCTGTGCTGGTATGCGTCTCATGTAGACAATTATACAGAAGGGGAACGGTATGCCCTTCTTAAAATGATTGACAGACGTGCGAATAAAGGCGGAAATATTACTATTGATGCCCATGGCGTGGAGAATATTCCTGAGGAAAGCGGGTTTATTTTTTATCCCAATCATCAGGGCATGTATGATGTTCTTGCAATCATGGCGCCGTGTCCGGTTCCCTTTTCTGTGGTTGCAAAAAAAGAAGTAGGGGAAGTTCCGTTTTTAAAGCAGGTATTTGCCTGTATGAAAGCCTTTTTGATCGACAGAGAGGATATCAGACAGTCCATGCAGGTCATTATCAATGTGACCAGAGAAGTAAAAAATGGCCGTAATTATCTGATCTTTCCGGAAGGAACAAGGAGTAAGCAGGGAAATCATCCCCAGGAGTTTAAGGGAGGAAGCTTTAAGGCAGCAATTAAGGCGAAGTGTCCCATTATTCCTGTTGCCCTGATTGATTCTTATAAATCCTTTGATACGGGATCGGCAGCGCCCGTCACAGTACAGGTGCATTTTCTGAAACCGATGGAATATGAAGAATATAAGGATATGAAATCAACAGAAATTGCAGCAGAAGTAAAGCGAAGAATAGAAGAAACAATAAAAGCAAACGGCGGATGGGACTGAAATGATGGCTGGAGTAGTATGAAAATGAAAAAAACAAAAAATATAGAGAGATTTAAGTTTTATGGCGGGTATACAGTCTTATTTACGATTTGTATGATATGTACGTCATTATATTTTATTTATAATAAATCAACATTTATATGGTCAGTTGATGGAATAAGCCAGCACTATAATGCGCTGGCTTATTATGGTGAATATTTACGGGATATTTTATGGAATTTATTTGAAAAGCATAGTATTATCATTCCCACTTACGATTTTTCTATTGGATATGGAGCTGATGTTTTAAATACATTACATTATTATGTTATTGGAGACCCGCTGAATCTTTTGGCTGTATTTGTGCCTAAAGAGCATACGGAAATCTTATTTCATGTTCTTGTAATTCTTAGAATCTATCTTGCCGGAATTACTTTTTCTGTCTTTGCCAGAAGCCGTGGAAACAGATCATCTGCGGTTCTGGCTGGAGTGCCGATTTATCTTTTTTCGGAATACGTGCTGTATTTTTTCTGCAAACATCCATTTTTTTTAAATCCATTGATATATTTTCCGTTGATTCTTTTAGGCGTAGACAGGATTTATCGTAAAAAAGGACCGGGGATATATATTGTTGCCCTGATTATTAGTGCGTGCAGCAATTTCTATTTCTTTTATATGCTGGGAATTTTGACAGTAATCTATGCGGTTTTTCAATATTTTGGTTTTTATCATTCCATTCAATGGAAAACAGTGTTTCGACTTTTGTTGAAATTTGGACTGTATACGATTTTGGCTATATGTGCAGCCGGGGTTTTTCTATTGCCTTCTCTGGGGCTTCTGTTCCAGACAGGAAGGATGTCTAATGAAACTACAGTACCTTTGTTATATGGGATTAAATATTATGCACGCTTTTTTTCCGGATTTATCAGTATGGACAGTCCGGGACACCAGACTTTTCTTGGGTATACGGTTATTGCTTTTCCGGCTGTGATTCTGTTGTTTGCAACTAAAGGGGAAAAGCTTTTAAAAACAGGATTTGTTTTACTTACAGGATTTTTGTGTATTCCTTTTATAGCTCATGTATTTAATGGTATGTCTTATGTGACAAACAGATGGGCATTTGGATATACGATGCTTGTGGCGTACATAGTAGTAAAGATGTATCCGGTATTCCTAAAGCTTTGCATCAGACAAAAAATAATTTTGATTGTGTTTACTGTACTTGAGCTTCTGGCATGTATGGCAGGAATAGCGGGAAAATATCTGGTAGGCGAAGAAACTAAGCTTAAGGTTATGACAATTCTTTTGTTTTTGCTGATACTGTTTGTGGCTGTGCTTTGTATGAGTAAGAAGCAAAAAAATCCAGGTAAAATTTTTTTTACTTTTGTTATGTGCATGAATGTTGGGTGTGTTCTCATTAATGCGCTTGATGTCAGGACGAGAGAAGCTGATGCAAATAGATTTATCCAACAGGGGAGTGCGCAAAGACAATTGGAAAATATTCCTTCTGCAGAACTGGGGGAATTTTCAGAGGAAAAAAATTCCTGGCGTTATGATGAGGAAGAAACTGGAGAAATAAAAAACTCCACATTACAGACAGGACTGTATGGGACATCTTTTTATTTCAGCATGGCGAATCCATATGTGGCAGAATATCAAAGTTCATTATACTGGAATAATACCCAGGAGCAAAGTTATCGTGGGGCAGATAAAAGAAGTGCGTTGGAGATTCTGGGAGGAGTAAAATATTTTGTCACTCCAAAAGAAAGGAAGGGACCTGGTGCTTATCAGGAAAAGAAAAATTATGTAGCAGGCGAAAAAGAATTTATTATATGGGAAAGTGGAAAGAAACTACCGTTTGTATTTGCATACGATAAATATATTGGCAGAAATGAATTTGAACAGTTAAATATAGAACAAAAGCAGCAGGCCCTGATGGAAGCGGTAGTATTGGAGCGGGATAAAGATATTGGTGATTGGGATAAAGAGTATATTGTTTCAAATGATGCGAAAGAACCGGAAACAATATGGACTTCCAGAGGAAAAATCAAATTAGAAGAAAACATGATCCAAGTACAGGAACGAGGGGCAACGCTGAACATTCAGACAGATATTCAGTACGAGGGTGAAGTATATTTAATTTTTGAGGGGCTTGAGTATGAGGACGAAGCTTCCAGTGGTATTTCCAGAACGAAATCCAAAATTACAATTAATATTACTCAGAACAAAATAAAAAAGAAAATAGTTTTTAATAATGCAAACGAATTCGCGGAAAATAATGGAAAAAATAATTTTCTGTGTAATTTAGAGATGAATGAGCCTGGAAAAAAAGAAATAGAGATAAAGTTTCCGTATACCGGAACCTATCGCTTTAAAAATATCAGAGTTGTTGTTCAGCCTGTGGAGAAAATAATAAAAAATGCAGAAAACTCAGAGAAGGGTGTTGATGGATGGGTCTGTGCAGATGGGAATGAGGTAAAAGCTTCTCTGGAGTTAGAAGAGCCGCGTCTGGTATGTCTGGCTGTACCTTTTGACAAAGGCTGGACTGCTGTTGTAGATGGAAAAAAGGCTGAACTTATGCAGGCCAATATAATGTATATGGCATTGCCGTTAGAAGAGGGAAAACATGAGATAGAACTTCATTATTCCAATCCGTTTATTTGCACAGGTGCAATCATTTCTGTCATTGGTATACTGGGGGCAGTGATATGTTGTATAACAGGAAATTATGTAAAGAGACGAAGAAAATAGTTTCTGAAAACAGATGAAGTGTAAAGCTGTTGCCTTGTTGAAAATACAAATGAAAAAAGGTGACATTTCTCCTGCAAGAGGGGGGATGTCACCTTTTTGGACATCAGAAGAACTTAGATGTATGAACAGTTTTGGGAGCTTCGGCATTGTTTTGGTCTTGTAAATGTTTACATTTGTTTTTTCAGCTTTCGGAAATCTCTGAGAGCATTCCAGCCGATTTTTATAATTTTTTTTATGTTAATAGAATTTACGCCTCCCTGTCTGGGTTTAAAAGAAATTTCCCGGAAGCATAATTTTTCATGATAGTAGGCAAAATATGTAGTCATCATAATGTTGGGGAGATTATAATTTTTGGGAAGCTTTTTTATATATTTCTTAACCAGTCCGGATTTCATAAGCCGAAAGGGGGCGTTTGCATCAGGGACTTTTACTCCAAAAATAATCCGAAGCAGTAAACAGACAGTGTTTTCCACAAATTTACGGGCTTTTCCATCGCCCCTGATTGTTCGTTTGCCGATTACTGCATCGTAATCTTTTCTCAGATTCCAGAATTCTTCAAATTCACCGGGGTCCGTCTGCCCATCCGCGTCAGTCTGAAAAACATAGTCAGCGCCCATTTCCACAGCATAGTTATATCCGTAAAGAACCGAAGAACCGTGTCCTCCGTTTTTCTTTGTCAGAGGTTTCAGAAGGGGCATGGATTCTGAAAGTCTGCACAGAATCTTCCAGGTGTCGTCAGTGCTTCCGTCGTTGACAACAACCATTTTTGAGGCTCCGCCGCCGTTGTGTTTTTCAATAATGGGATACCATTGCTGAATGGTTTTTTGAATGTTGACCTCTTCGTTGTAGGCGGGAATTACAATATATAATTTATCCATAAATAGATGTCTCCTTTGATAGTTTTAGGTATGGTTCTGTAAATGAGAAAATTTGAAAAAGTATACAAAATTCTCACGGATCTGTCTTTATAAGATTCACATATAGAGCTTAAATTTCTTTTATGTTCGTATATCATGGATCCTATTGTGCAGAATTCGATGCTTGTTCATTTATAGCAAAGTTCTGTTTTATATACATTTGAATATGATTTTGTTCATATATCATTTGGTAATGATCTGACAGATATTGAAGAATTTCCCGGTTTTTTATTCCGTAGGGGAAAATCTGCTTTTTTTCAGCATTCTGGTAAGAAAGAATGATGATATCGTTTTTGCCGCTCAGTATAGATTGCACCTGTGCGTTGACTGCGTCCGGAAAGGTCTGGTAGCTGATAGCAGGGATGTAAAAAAACTTATCTTCCGGAATTACATTAAATTTATTATAAAACATAGATTTGTTATTAACTGTAAGTACTGTTTTTCTGTCAGAATAATATTTATGATAAATGTCTGCCATGTTGTCTGCAGTCTGCGAAATCTTTGGTATGTTTGTCAGAGAAAAAAGCTTTACAGGCATCTGGAGGTTGACACAGACTGTAAAAGTAAAAAGTCCTGCGATGAGAAGCTTCCTGTGACAAAACAGTTTCTCTGAAAATAAAGCGGCCTTTTCCGTTAAAAATAAGACGGCGGGCAGAAAAAAAGGAATCAGATATTCATAGTAATGCCCGTAGTTTCTGCCGGACAGAGAAACAGAAAATGCAGAGAGCAGCAGGGATACAGCATACATTGCCCGGAAGCTTCGTGAAAACTGTGCGGATCTTATTACAATGATCAGAGAGATAAGACATCCAAGAAGCATACAGAAACCTCTGATATTTGTAAAAAGCTGAAAAAAATTTTCGACAGAAGAACCGTTTGAGGAATACTGCAGATTAAAAAACAAAGACTGCTGTATCATTGGCTTCAGACTGTGGGTATTCAGGCAATAAATAATGACTGGCAGAATTCCTGTACATACTCCGAGACTTCCGGAAACTGCATTCAGAAGAATGGATTTATACTTTTTATAAAAAATCAGTCTTAGAAGGAGGACAATGGCAATTCCTCCCCACATTGCAGCCATATTAAGCCGAAGACTCAGAGCAATTCCGGCACATATTCCATGAAAAAACATGAAAAGCGGAGGATGATCAATAACCTTTCTTTTATAATATTTGATAATAAGAAAAACAGACAGAAACTGAAAAGTCAGTCCATAGGTCTCAACGAAATTCCCTCCCTGGTAGGTGAAAAAATTAAGTATAAGTAAAAGCATGAGGCCCACAGAAAGGCTTTTGCATATTTCGGAAACCCGGTTTCCTGAAATTAAGTCTGTAATTTTAAATAAAAGAATTACATTGATGATCATAAATGCGCATTCAATAATAAAAAGCCCAATCGTTGTTTTGGAACTGAGACAGGCTCCGAGATAATTAAAGAAATAGACATACCATCCTTTGTGATCAAAGAGATCACGATATGGGACTTTACCTGACAGCATACTGCGCCCTATTGTAAAAAAGACGGAGCTGTCTGTGCCCATGCTGTTGACAACAGGAGAAGAGCCTGCGCTGAAAAGCATAATACATATGGTATAAAGTGCTCCAAGCAGGTAACGAGAGGAACGTCTGAAAATCAAAGTTCTTTTTAGGAAAATGGAATCAGTTGCATAAGAGCTTTTCATGGGAAACCTCCGAATAAATAATATAGCAGAAACAAAATATAACAGGAAAACGTGGGTGTGGACGCAGTAAATAAGGTTTCTGCATGGATATATTTTATCACAGGAAAGGAGAAAAGTAGAGAGGTAAGTATGGTAATCATGGAAAAAGAATAGAAAAGTAAAGTGTGGAATAGGATCTCTGAATAAAATAATACAAAATAATTTGAATTTTTTATAAAAAACAGGTTGACAATATGAAATACCTTCTGTATAATTAACAATGCATTTCAGATATAAATGCCTTCAAATTGCATAAGAAATTATGAGTTCGGAGTCTGGAGAAGTACTCAAGAGGCCGAAGAGGTGCCCCTGCTAAGGGTATAGGTCGGGTAACCGGCGCGAGGGTTCAAATCCCTCCTTCTCCGTTTGATTTTTTGAAGAAATAAAAAACTTCAAAAAATTAAAAAAACTTGTTGACAACCGCTTGAAGATGTGGTAAAGTAAACAAGCTGTCAGCGAGAGAGCGAATTACTTAAAAGAACATCGAAAAAGTTTGAAAAAACTTGAAAAA